>Ga0101944_10002061_pt1 | contig 35217 bp, 28 predicted proteins | sample DewCreD2012metaG_FD_75245 | JGI IMG/M metagenome (GOLD analysis project Ga0101944, IMG submission 75245) | Hot spring sediment bacterial and archeal communities from British Columbia, Canada, to study Microbial Dark Matter (Phase II) - Dewar... ... | reverse complement strand
GAACGCAGGAAGAAGTATAATCTTGAATGCAGGAACATTAACCAAAACAATGCCTCAGGCCAGTGCTAAACTGCAAACTTGCTATAGGCAAAAGTGTCCAATAAGGTCTGAAGATATACAGTTACCGTATCGGGAGATAATACGTGGTGGTATGTTAAGGGGATCCACCGGCCGTTGAGAGAGAAAGATCTTGCAAGTCCGCCTGGCAAGGATTCCTTTTCCAAAATAGTAACGGCGTAACCTGCGTTTGCGAGGTGCCAGCCACAGGTAAGGCCAGAGATACCTCCGCCAATAATAGTGACTTTTCGTAAAGTCCTATTGATCATTTTTTGAATGTTTCAGATAAATAAAAGATCAATTTTTTCTTGAACTAATTCAAAATTTTATAACATATTTAATATATTATAGAACATATATCTGGGTTGGCAAGATTTTTAACAGGGAGATTTGAATGGGTACAGCGTGTTTCCGGAACACCTGCGTGCGGGATCTCTGAGAATGCATATTCAGGCGTGAGCCCCCCGGAATATGGTATGCGGCCGGAACTATATTAAGAGGTTTGTATATTTATGTTACAACCGGAATTCTCCTGTATAGTTTGTGTATTTTTATATTGACCTTGCCCTGGTCCGCATATAAAATACCCCTATGGAAGAACAGTATTCCGGCCAGGAAAGGCGCCAGTATGCCAGGCTCGATGTAAGCTTTATCGTTGTCTGCAAGATCAACGCCCCTATCGAAGTCAATATGATGGTGGGGGGTAAGGAAGTCCATGCGATCATGTCTAACTTAAGCGAAGGCGGCATGGCTATTCTGGCCAATTACGACCTTCCGGTTTCCACGGCGGTTGCCGCAAAATTCATCCTGGTCAACGATGAGGCCGATGATCCGAAGAAGCGCGTCAAATCCATCCAGATAAGCGGAGAAGTGCGCTACAACCGCCGGGTCCAGGAAAAGACATATCGCCTGGGCATTCATTTCACCGACATCTCAGACGAAGACAGGCATTTCATCGGAGAGTTCGTCAAAATGGCGACCGGGCGTCTGGGCCGGATCGCACGGCTTATCTACTCTATCAAAAATATACTGCAGCGTTCCCCGCGCCCCTAACACTAACTGCGGCGGCGCCTTGCGTTTTTAGTAAAATTTGAATAATACAGTTTAACCAACTTCCTTCATAATAACATGCGTTGCCGCACACTCCTGGAAGAGCACGCCCGCCTTCGTCCCGAAAAGTACGCCTTCGTCACCAAGGATAGAACCGTCGCCTTCCCGGAGCTTAAAGACAACGTATTGAAGATCGCCGCTTTGCTTTGCCGTTTCACCGTCAAGGGAGACAAGGTAGCCATATACCTGCCGAATTCTCTGGAATACGCCTATAGTTATCTTGCGATATGGTGCCTTGGCCTTGTTGCCGTGCCTCTGGATTTTATGCTTACCGAAGAGGAGATCATTTCCTGCGTTTCCCATGCGGAGGCAAAACTGCTAATCGGCAAGTCAAGGCACGGCGTCTCTTTGGCAGCGCTCAAAGAAAAATGCCCCTGCCTAAAAGAGGTGGTCGTCTCCGACGATAGCGAGCACGGTTTTACTTCGTTTAAAGATGCGCTGCAGAGAGAGGTACCGTGCCCTCCAGCCGTAGAAATATCAGAAACCGATCCGGCGATTATCTTTTATACTTCCGGCACAACCGGCAGGCCCAAGGGCGTATTGGTAAACTACCGGCAGCTTGAGGCTCCGCCGAGGGCAATGGAATATTTCGTCGATAACGCTCTTACCGAGCAAGACAGGGGGCTGTGCGCTTTGCCTTTTTCGCATCTGGGGGGCTTGATCTACCTTCAGGTAAACCTGCTTTTCGGCGCCACTATTCTGCTGATGGAGCGTTTCTTGCCCTTAGAATTCCTGCGTAGCGTCAGCGTCCATAAGGTGAACTGGTTCTGGCTTGTGCCTTCTATGTACTATGCGCTCCTGCAGCTAAAGGAATTCGAGCATTTCGACCTTTCTACCTTACGCTGGGTGGTGGTTTTTGGAGCTCCCAGCTCTGCCGATGCGATCCGCAGGTTCCACCGGCATTGCCCCAAGGCCGTGCTTTACCACGGATGGGGGATGACCGAGACCAATGCGCCGACAACGGTAATCCCCACCGGGTCTTCCAAGATCGAGAGCGTAGGCAAGCCTGCACCCTGGATAGAAGTAAAGGTCTTCTCCGATGATGGCAGAGAGCTTCCGCAGGGAGAAATCGGGGAGATCGTGGTGCGAGGGTGGGTGGTTACTGACGGCTATTATAAGGATACCCAGGCAACAACCCAGGCCAGGCGCAACGGGTGGTTCTACACCGGCGACCTGGGGCGTTTTGATGACGAAGGGTATCTGTATATCGTCGGAAGAAAAAAAGAAATGATTAAGGTCGGAGGAGAGATCGTTTTTGAGCCCGAGATCGAAGCAGCCATACATAAACACGAAGACGTTGTTGAGGCAGCAGTCATCGGCGTGCCGGATGGCTTGCGCGGAGAAGTCCCCAAGGCATATATCGTCCTTAAGCAGGGTTCGGGGATATCGGGTGAAGATATGCGCTATTTCCTGCGTCAGCACCTGGCTCATTTTAAGATACCGCACCACTTTGAATTCATAGATCAGCTTCCGAAGAACAGGACGGGGAAGGTCGATAAAGAGAAGCTCAGGGCATAAATAATTTTGTTCGGTTATGAACAGATTTATTGCCTGGTTCAGTCACGGCCTTATCAGATACCGCTGGGGATTTTTGAGCCTCTGCGTCCTCATCAGCCTGTTCTTTGCCTACCAGCTTAAGAATCTTTCCTTTCAGACGAACCTCGGCGATTTCTACCCTCTCAAACACCCCTACCTTCGGATACAGAATCAACTCACCCATGTTTTCGGCGGCTTAAACCAGGTATCCCTGGCCATCGAAGTAAAAGACGGGGATATCCTTAACCTCGTGACGCTTGAGAAGGTCTGGAAGATCACCAGCGAGCTTTATCTTACCGAAGGCATAAATGCCGGCCGGCTCCTGTCGCTTTCTTCCCGCAAGATCAAACACGTCGAGGCCAACGAAGAAGGCTTTACTACCGAGTGGCTGATGCACGACCCTCCCAAAACTGCCTCAGACCTGGCTACCCTCAAAGAGCGCATCATGCGCAACCCGCTGGTTTTCGGGCCCTTGGTCTCAAGGGATTTTAAGGCGACCCTGATCCAGGCGGATTTTGAATCCGAGGTTTCCTCCCGCAGGATCTTTGACGTCCTGCAGGATATCAAGAAGCGTTTTGAAGACGAAAGGCATTGCATCCATATTTCCGGACAGCCACTTTTACAGGGATGGCTTGACTACTACCTGCCGGGGATGAGCCGGCTCTTTTTTGTCACCCTTTTTGCCATGGCCCTGGCGCTTTACTATGCCTTCAGGTCAAAACGCGGGGTTGCCCTTCCGCTTCTGTCTGCTTCCATGGCAACGCTCTGGGGCATGGGGCTTACCGCGTTTTTCGGGTATAAGCTTACCCCTTCGACCGTGCTTGCCCCGTTTCTGGTATTTGCCCTGGGGGTGAGCCATTCGGTGCAGTTCATTAAGCGTTATTACGAATACATGAGCGGCCGGAAGCACAATTCAAAGGCCGCAGCCATTATTATCACACGCTCACTCTTTATCCCCGCCTTCACCGGTTTGCTGACTGACGGGATAGGCCCTTTTACGCTCTTTTTTGTCCCGTTAGGCATGGTACAGAGCCTTGCCATAACCATCGGCTTCGGCATCTTAAGCATATTCTTTTCATCCGTGATTCTGGTACCGGCCGTCCTTTCTTTTATGAAACCTCCCCGCAGGCTGGAGGTAATTAAGGAAGAGAGGACCACCCTGACCAACAGGGTGCTTGCGTATTTTGCCAGGCTTGCGGTCAATCCGAGATCGCGCTGGACGGTCATCGCCGTCTTTTTTGTCTCTACCTTTATAGCGCTTTTCGGCACCAGCCGGCTGGTGGTCGGAGACAAGAAACCCGGGACATCCCTCCTGTATGCGCACGCCCCTTATAACCGGGCAGAGGCATTTATCAGCAGCCGTTTTGCCACATCAGACCCTTACTATATTTTTGTCGAAGGCAAAGACCCCGACGTTTTCCTGAAGAGCGCTAACCTGCGCGAAATGGACAGCCTGCAGCGTTATCTCGAGCAGAACGTTCCCGGAGTAGGCCGGACGCTTTCCTTGGTGGAATACATTAAATCCATGAACATGGTTATGATGGACGGCAGGAGGGAGGAATTCAGGATACCGGAGAATGACAAAACCATCGCAGAATACCTTTTCCTCTATGCCTTGACCGGTTTCCCGGGAGATTTTGACCCGGTGGTGAATTACAATTATCAGTATGCCAACATCAAGGTTGACCTCAGGGATCATAAAGCCGATACCATCCGCCAAGCGATAGAAAAAACCGAGGAATGGATCGCCAGGCACCACCAGAGCAGGGATATAGAGTTTCGTTATGCCGGCGGCAATATCGGAATGCTTGCCGCAGTCAATGAGATCGTGGTCACCATGCTCCCCCGCAATTCCCTGCTGACTTCTTTTTTGGTATTTACCTGCCTTGTCTTTGCCTACGGGTCACTGGTTTCCGGGTGGCTCCTGATTATCCCCTTGGTTTTCAGGACGCTTTTAGTCTTCGGGATACTGGGATTTTTACGAGTGGGCCTTACCGCGGAGATGATACCCATGGTTGCCTTAGGGATAGGCTTCGGGGATGATTTCGGGATATATATAGTTTCGCGCATAAAAGACGCGCTTAAGGAGGGAGGTAGTTCGCTTACAGACGCCCTAGTTGAGGCCATGTCTACTTCCGGCAAAGCAGTATTTTTTACCGGCCTCACCCTTACTATCGGCATCGCTACCTGGATGTTTTCGAACATCCTTATGCAGGCCCGGCTGGGGGCGTTGCTGGGTTTTTTCATCTTTTTCAACGCCGTCGGCACGCTTATTGCGTTGCCGTCGATGATTATGACCGTGAAACCGAAGTTTTTAACCGGATAAGGAGGGGTGTGATGAAAAAGGCGCTTTTTTTGCTTATGGCAGCAAGCATAGCGCTGCCCGCGGTTGCCTTATGTGCCGACCTGGAATACTTCCAGGTATACAAGCCCAGGGAAGGAATGACCGCCGATGAAATAATGCAGATCGAATATTTTGTCAAATACACCAAATTCGCCCACGACATAGACCTGAGGGGTAAGGCCTATTTTGTGGATAAATCAGGCTATGTGCGTGAGCGCCAGACCCTCAGACAGAGGATTACACTGGGGAGGGTTTCCGACGGCATGGCATACAAGGATTTGAATATGTTCACCGCTCCGGCGCAGGTTAAGGGCTTGAGCATTCTCACCTGGACGTACCTGGATCCCAAAAAACAATCGGATATCTGGATGTGGATACCTTCTTTGAAAAAAATCCGTAAAGTCTCCCAGGCGCAGGGAGACGATTCATTTATGGGAGGAGATTTTACGGTAGAGGATATTACCACGCGCAAGTTCGAGGATGAGACATATACCTTTTTGCGGAACGAAAATTTCAAAGGTTATGCCTGCGAGTTTGACAAGCAGGTGTATTTTAAGGATGCGCCTTGTTTTGTAATCGAGGCAAGGCCTAAAAAATCACCCTGGTATTATTCCAGACGGGTCCTCTGGGTGGATAAGAATACCGGGGGAGCGGTTTATGAAGAGATGTACGACCCTAACGAAAAGCTGTTTAGGACTTTTTTTAAAAATTTTGTGATCTATAACGTAAACGGCAGGGAATATCCGACGCAGGTATTGCTCGAATGCAAGGACTTGAGGACCGGGCACCGCAGCGTTATCGTCAACAGCGATATAGTCTATGACCAGGGGCTTTCCGAGGACCTCTTCAGCGAAAGAGCCCTCATACAGTCAAGATGGTAAAGGAGGGAGCGATGAGATTGACGTTGTTGATAACCTGTTGTCTATTCCTGGGGCAGTCCATTGCGTTGTCTGCCGAGGGTGATTTTACTTTAAGCGGGTACCTCAAAAACGAAATAGCCCTGCGAGAAGAAGGCCTTAACAGCGACCTTGCCAAACTGAAGAACATCGTGCAGTTGGCAGGAGAATACAAGATCAACGGTGACGATCTTGTATTTTTCACCAAGGCGCAGTATGCCTACGATGCGATGTATGACCTCCGCGATCAGTATGACAGGGGGCAGGACTGGATGGGGCATACACAGCGCACCTATTGGCTCAGGGACTGCTACCTTGATTATACCCAGGGTCCGTGGTTCCTGCGGCTCGGCAAGCAGCAGGTTGCCTGGGGCCAGGCAGACGGGATTACCGTCCTTGACAGGGTCAATCCGGTTGATTTAAGCGAATACTGGCTGCAGGATTTCGTGGATATGCGCATCCCTTTATGGATGGCTAACATTAATTATTCTCCGAAGCTTAACGCAAACCTGCAGGTATTGATCATCCCTGATTTTGAGGAATCGACTTCTGCTTCGCTCTATGCACCCTTCACAACTTATTCCTATATACGCTACGAAGACTGGCGCAAAGCGCAGAGAGACGTTGATCAAAACGTTTATTATCCTGCCAAAAGGTTTGAAAACTCTACCTTTGCCTTGCAATGGTCGGATATGATAGGAGACCTTGGCTATACGATAAACTACCTCTACGGTTATTATTATTCCGCGCGGAATTCCACGCTCTTTGTGAGCGGCAACCCTTTTGGCGGGCCAGCCTCGGTTTGGAGGGTGAACCGTTCTTTCAAGCGCTGGAGCATGTATGGCGCTTCATTCAATAAGACATTTACTAACCCCGGCCCCTTACAGGGCATTACCTTGAGGGGAGACTGGGCGTTTTACAACAACGAGCCCATGTATTGGGGGGATCCGTTGATCGCTTCTTCTTCGGGTATTAAACGCTGGGATAATATCTTCTGGCTATTAGGAGCGGATAAATACGTGGTGACCAACTGGCTGGTGAGTTTCCAATTCGGCCAGTATATCCTGCAGCACTCCAAGCCAGGGGCGACCACCTCGCAGCGTAACTACATCTTTAATCCGTTTACCTACGGTGCGCAGGACCCGGTTGAAAACATCTTTAGCCTTAAGATCTCTACGGATTTCTTAAACGAGAGGCTCAAGCCCGAGATCCTCTGGAGCTTTACGGACGATAATCAGGGGAGGGTGTCCCCCAAGGTCAATTACGAGATCAGGGATAACCTATGGCTTACGTTGGGCGTCCATTATTTCTACGGGAGCATGATGGATTCCAACGGCCAATACCGCGACCAGAGCCAGGTGTACTCCCATATTAAACTTACTTTTTAATATCGTAGGTATCTTTTATAAATAGTGAGGGCGCCTGATTTTTGGGCGCCCTTTTTATTTATGGTATAATAGGGTGGTTTTCTTTCACCTCTAGCGCAATGGGCAGAAGCGACACATGCAGGACATAAAAGAGCTGAGTATCGAAGGATTGATAGCGGTTTTAAAAGAATGGGGATACCCTGCTTTCCGCGCCTCCCAGATTTTTGGCTGGATATACAAAAAAGGAGAGAACTCTTTTAGCCGCATGAGCAACCTGCCGCAGGTGCTGCGCGAGAAACTGGCGGGGTCATTTGTATCCGGTACCGTCAAGCTCAGGGAAAAATTCATTTCAGATGATGGCACGGAGAAATTTCTTTTCGAGCTGAACGATAAGGATCTCATTGAAGGCGTGGCCATTCCAGCCGAGTCAAGGGTAACCGCCTGTATCTCGACCCAGGCCGGCTGCAAATTCTCCTGCAGGTTCTGCGCAAGCGGCCTGCTCGGCTTCAGGAGGGATTTAAGCGCGGCGGAAATGATCGACGAAGCCCTGATTATCAAAAGCCATTGCCGCCCCAAGCAGTTCAGCCATGTTGTTTTCATGGGGAGCGGCGAACCGCTTGATAACTACGAGAATCTTATTAAGGCAATCCGGACCATCAATGCCCCCTGGGGCCTGGGGATAGGCGCCCGCAGGATTACGGTCTCCACCTGCGGTATCATCCCCGGTATAGAAAAACTGGCACAGGAGGGGTTACAGGTGGAATTGTCCGTCTCGCTCCATGCGCCTGATGATAAGACGAGGTCTGCGTTGATGCCGGTGAACAGGAAATACCCCATCAGAGACCTGATTGCCTGTTGCCGTCATTACGCGGCCAGGACTAACCGGCAGGTTACTTTTGAGTATGTTATGATCAAGGGGGTAAATTCTGATTTGCAAAAGGCGTTACAGTTGAGTACAATATTAAAAGGGTTCGACTGCAAGGTTAATTTGATACCCGTCAACCCTGTCTCTGAATGGGGAGGAGAGCCTCCCGGTAAACTGGAAACCCTCTTATTCAGGGACGCGCTTATAAAGGCGGGGATACGGGTAACCTTACGCAAGCCACGCGGCCGGGATGTGGGTGCTGCCTGCGGCCAACTGAGGCTTCGCTATGAAAAAAAAGCATAGTTTAGGCACGGCATTAGGCGTTGGTATTCTTTGTTGCATTTTGCTTTGCGGCTGCGCGCCGCGGGAGATCGCCAATACCGGCTCCCGGGGTACGAATATCATTTGTTTCGGAGACAGCATTACCTTTGGCTACGGGGCACAGCCCGGGGAGGACTATCCTTCTATCTTGGCGGTTTTGACGGGCGCTCCGGTGATCAACGCGGGTATTGACGGAGATACTACTGAGGAGGCATTGAAGCGCCTTCGTGCGGATGTTTTGGAAAGGGATCCCCTCCTGGTCATTATAGAATTTTGCGGGAATGATTTTTTGCGGAAATTCCCCCAAGAGGTAACCGTGTATAATATTTCCCGAATGATCGACTTATGCCAGCAGGCCGGAGCAATGGTTGCGCTCGCCGATATCAGCGCCGGGATCTTCCTCAAGGAATACCGTAAGGCATTCAAAGAGCTGGCCGTTCAGAAAAAAGCGATATTCATACCGTCCATCCTCGAGGGGATCGTTACCAATCCGCGCCTTAAAAGCGATTTTCTCCACCCCAATTCCGAAGGGTATAAAACCATTGCCCGCAGGATCCACCAGGCCATTACGCCCTATCTTGAGCGCAACCTCGCTATAAAAAATACCCGCAATGATTATGCCTTTTAAAAAATCCGCAGCCGTCGTTCTGTGCGCAAGTATCGCCTCCCTTGTAGGCGCAGAGTTATTTCTTTTCCTTTCACGGGGGCCCTTGTCTCTTACTCCTCAGCAGGAGCGCGAGAAATATATCTACGAAGATATCTACAAAAGACTTTTCACAAAGGTGCTCCTTGAAAATGGGCGGAAGGTCTACCGCGTTGATAACCATCAAATAGAAAACCTTTCTTTTCCTGTTCATAAAGACAGGGATACAAAGCGGATTTTTATCATCGGGGGTTCGGTAGTCCAGGATCTGAGGGGTAATGCCTCTCTTTTGTCACAAGCCCTAGAGGCACTGGTACCCGGGAAGAAATTTGAAGTTATCTGCTGCGGCCTGGGCGCATACGACAGCTACCGGGAGTCACTGTTGCAGAAAGAGATCCTCGGATATAAGCCCGACCTGATAATCCTCATGTCCGGGAATAATGAATTTCTGACTCCAGTTAAGGTCAATCTGTTTTTTTTCAGGCTCAACCGCTGTTTGCTTCATCTGCGCAGCTACCGCTTTATACACGGTTTCATAAGAAGATACGTTAACCCTCAGGCTGTTTCTTCCGAGGCGCGCCTCGCAAACTTCAAAAAAAATATCGAAGTAATGGTGAAGAGGGCAAAAGATAAGAAAGTTCCGATGGTCTTGTGTACGCTACCGGCTGACTTGCGCCATACGCCTCCGCTCGTCACGCTCCCCGCGTGGGATGAAAAAAATTATTTTGAAGGATGGTTCGCCTTTGACAGCGGGGATTATGTAACGGCTGTGAGGGCATTACAGGCATTTCTTAGAGATAATCCTCAGGACGCCCAGGCGCATTATCTGCTTGCGAGGTGTTTTGAAGCAAGGCAAGATTATCCCACCGCGCGGGAATATTATATCAAGGCGGTTGAACTCGATATGCCTCAGGGTAAGCGTGCTACCGCTTCCCGGAATGAGGCAGTGCGTCGGATATGCCTCAGTCACGACCTTATCCTGGTTGACCTGGAAAAACTTTTTATGAATCTTTCTCTGCACAGGCTGCCGGATAGCAGGCTCTTCAGGGATCATTGCCACTGGTGGCCTGAATACAATTTTCTTGTTTTTCAGGAGATCGTCAACAGCCTGGATGCGTATGGCAATACTCATGGGCAGCCGGTTTTTTCTTCGCCATGGGATCGAAAGAAGCTGAATTGGCTGCAGGCAACGCCGTTTACGGAGACGCCGGACAACGAAAAAGCTTTTCGCAAAGCCGTTATTGCCTTTTCGCTTACCTATTACTATGGAGAGAGGCCGTTTTTGAGCGAGCCGGCAATAGCTTATGCAAGGCAGGCATATGAATTCGACGCAAGCATATTCCAGGATACAGCCCGCCTTAAGGAAAGGCTGGCAAGAAGTTTCAGCGCGACGTGGTGGACGGCTGAGTGCGCCAGTTCCATTGATGCACACTGGCCGCGTTTTCTCGTACACCTCGGCGAGAGCTTCAGGAGGCACGGGCTTTATCAGGAATCCATCGTTTTTTTTGAGCAGGCAATTGCCTTAGAGCCTAAGCTGTGGTTTGCGCCTCTGGGAAAGGCGCTGGCGCAATACCGGTTAGGGATGATTGCGGAGGCGCAAAAAGGATTTATAGCCCTAAAGAAAGAATTCCCCTCCGTGCCTTTGATAGAGGCATTTCGCCGTAAGTTCTGGATGTGATGGTTATTTTTTGCCGCGGGGTTGTATATTTTTACGGCAACCGGTGTATAATGCTAATCACAAATATGCACAAGGGTCCAGAAAGATGATTTTCTGGAGGTGTTTTTTTAAGGATGGTCGCATCTGTCATTCTTTTCATGAAAGGTGGCGGTTTTTTATTCGCTGTAAGGAGCATAAATAGATGGACCAGGATGTTTTAATCTATACTCAAAAAATACTAACTCAATTTATACCCGTAGCTGTCTTTCTGGCCGTCTTTTTAGGAGGGCTTCTGCTGCGCAGGATTATTTTCGGCAGACTTTCCCGCTGGGCGCGCAATACTAAGTCCGAGATAGACGATATCATCATAGCCGCGACCAGAGGGCCGTTTATCGTCTGGTCTCTTATGCTGGGATTATTCTTTGCGCTGGAGACTTCCTATCTACCCGACGAGGCCGCGCATATCCTCAACAAACTTTTGCTGGTGTTAGGGATGCTTTCGGTGACTTTTGCGCTGGCGAATATGAGCAGTAGGCTTACCGGCGCCTTTTCCGGTAAGTTTGAGGCTGCTTTACCGGTGACTTCGCTTACGCGCAACATCAGCCGCAAGGTTATCTTTTGTATCGGCATCCTCATAATCCTTAATAGCTTGGGGATTTCTATTACCCCTATCCTGGCGACGCTGGGCGTCGGAGGCCTTGCCGTGGCACTGGCATTGCAGGATACCTTTCCAACCTTTTTGCGGGATTTCATGTCATCGCCTCCCGGCAGATCAAGGTCGGCGATTACGTGAAACTTGAGTCAGGCGAAGAAGGATATGTGACCGACGTCGGATGGCATATGACCAGGATTCGCATGCTTCCGAATAACACCGTCCTGGTGCCTAATAAGAAGCTTTCCAAATCCATCGTCGTCAATTACTATCTCCCCGATAAAGAGCTGGCGGTCTTGGTTAACCTCGGCGTGCATTACGGCAGCGACCTGAAGAAAGTGGAGAAGGTTACCTGCGAAGTGGCAAAAGAAGTAATGAGGGAGGTCTCCGGCGGCGTACCGGATTTCGACCCCTTTATCAGGTATCACACCTTTGGCGATTTTAGCGTCAACTTCACGGTAATCATCAGGGCAAAGGAATTCGTTGATCAGTACCTGATCAAGCATGAGTTTATCAAGCGCCTCCATGCGCGTTACGCCAAGGAAGGGATTGTCATCCCGTATCCTATACGCGCGGTCAATTACGCCCAGGAGAAAGCCTCGCCATGAAAAGGATCCTGCTTTTAATCCTTCCCATCCTCATTATCGTTACGGCGGTCTTTACGCTTTTCGGCCTCATGCAGGTCCGCTTTGAAGAAGAAAAGCTTATGGATGACCTGACCCGCAAGGCCCGCAGCGTAGCCGAAAGCATCGAATTATATGCGCGCCATATCCTGCTGGCTAATGACCTGAAGTCGGCGCAGAGGCTGGCGGAGAGCTTTCAGAAACGGGAGAGGATGCAGGGGTGCGTTATTTATAACAGCAGTGGCGAGGTCCTGGCGATTACCTCGCGCATTGCTAATTGGAGAAATAAGGAAAAACCTTATCTGCAGGAGGTTTTTTCTTCCAGGGTGAGCCGCGGTTCCCTTGAGCGTTTTCAGGAGTATTCCTTTTACAGCTATGTTTTACCTGTCCTTGATGAGGGAGGGGAGGTCCTGGGGCTGGTCGAAGTGGTCTATGATACTTCGTATATGTTTGACATCCTGGCGCAGCTCTGGCGGAGGATTAGTATCACGCTTATCGCGTTGATACTGCTAATTGCGCTCATCGGATTCATCATCCAGCGCCAGATCTTCATAATGCCGGTCAGGAGGCTGACCCAGTGGTTCAAGCATTTCCAGAAAGGGGAAACGGATAAGCTCAGGCCTTTTGTGGAAAAGGGGGAATTCGGGAACCTGGTAAAAGAAGTTGAGCAGGTTGCGCTTGGCCTACGGGTAGCGCGTAAGGTTGTCAGCGATAAAGCCCACGAACGCATACGCAGCGACGAATCCTGGACTGAGGCGAAACTCAGAGACCTGGTCCATGCCAAGCTTGGCGAGAATGCCTTCTTTGTGGTTTCCAACAGGGAGCCTTATATGCACGTGGTGGATGAGATCAGCGGTCTAATCAAGTGCGTCCGTCCGGCAAGCGGCGTGGTTACCGCTATCGATCCGATTTTGCGCGCCTGCGGAGGCACCTGGATCGCCCATGGAAGCACAGAGGCAGACAGGAAATTCGTTAATTCCAGAAACAAGCTGGGGGTGCCTCCGGAAGACAACCGCTATATCTTAAAGAGGGTATGGCTGAATAAGCGCGAGGAGGACGGTTATTATTACGGGTTCGCCAACGAAGGGCTCTGGCCTCTCTGTCACGTAACTCATACCCGGCCAATCTTCAGGGATGCCGACTGGCAAGTGTATAAGGAAGTAAACAAGAAGTTCGCGGATAGCGTCCTGGAAGAGCTGCCTGCCAGGGACCCTTTCGTCTTTATTCAGGATTATCATTTTACGCTGCTGCCACAGATGATTAAAGAGAAGCGGCCGGATGCCATCATCGCCCTTTTCTGGCACATCCCCTGGCCTAATCCGGAAGTGTTCGCCATTTGCCCTTATCAGCAGGAGATACTCGACGGAATGCTCGCCTGCGATCTCATAGGGTTCCACGTCCAGTACCATTGCAATAATTTCCTGGATACCACCAACAGGCTTATTGAATGCCGCGTGGATACCGAGAAATTCAGCGTAGTCAGGGCGAATAAAGAAACCTTGGTAAAGGCCTTTCCTATAAGTGTAGACGGCTATATTACCGCCGGCGCCCCTGTCCTTGATAAGAAGGCGGTGCAGAAGATCCGCCGGGAACTCGACCTTGAAGGAAAAATTATCGGCCTGGGAGTGGACAGGATAGATTATACTAAGGGCCTAATCGAGCGCGTGCTTGCCATTGACCGGTTCTTCGAGAAATACCCCGAGTATAAAAAACGGTTCGTCTTCATCCAACTGGCCGCACCCAGCAGGACGCACATTAAGCGGTACCATGAGCTGATCGGCGAGATTGATGAGCTCATAGAGAAAAAGAACTGGAAGTATTCAGAAGGCAATTGGAGGCCTATTATTTATCTGAAAAGGCATTTTTCCGCCGAAGAGATCCGGCCGTACTACGCGCTGGCGGATATTTGTATTGTCAGTTCTCTTCATGACGGGATGAATCTGGTCGCCAAGGAATACATCTCTTCCCGCAGCGACGATACGGGCGCTTTGATACTGAGCCGTTTTACCGGCGCCAGCAGGGAGCTGGTTGACGCGGTGCAGATTAACCCCTACTCCATAGAGGAATTTGCCGATGCCATCCGTTTTACGATCGATATGCCTCCTGAGGAGAAGAAAAAGCGCATGGAAAGCATGCGCAAGGTGATCAGCGACAACAACGTATATAAATGGGCGGCGAATATCATTGCGGAATTAACCTCGTTCAAGAAGACCTAAAAGGGGCAGGTCCTCCGGATGCAGCATCTTTTTACACGATGGGAAAGCGTTAAAGAGCGCCTTAGAAAGGGGAAACTTTTTATTTTCCTTGATTACGATGGCACACTTTCTCCGATCGCCGAAAGACCCCAAGAGGCGCGCCTTCCGCGTGAGGCGCGTAAGCTGCTGGAAGCCCTTTCGGGTATGCCGGGTTGTAAGGTTGCGGTGGTTAGCGGGCGCGCGCTGGCTGACCTCAAGCAAAAGGTTGGCCTTGAGGGGGTCATTTATGTCGGGAACCACGGCCTTGAGCTTGAAGGACCCAAGATCAAATTCCGGGAATTTGTATCGAAAGGGTATAAGCAGATACTGCAGGAGATTAAACATAAACTGCAAAGAAGCCTTTCGCCTTTTGCAGGCGTTCTCATAGAGGATAAGGGGCTAAGCCTCAGTGTCCATTACCGGTGCTCTGCTAAGCAGGATACCCCGCGCATCAAAACCGTTTTTCACGAAACGGTAATAACGAACCTGGTCGCCGACAAGATACATATCAAAGAAGGGAAAAAGGTGCTTGAGATCAGGCCTCCGCTTAAGTGGGATAAGGGTAAAGCCGTGCTTTGGCTCCTGGCGCGCCAGCAATTTGGCTCCAGGGAGACGCGGGTCTATCCCCTTTATGTCGGAGACGATGTAACCGATGAAGACGCCTTTAAGGCGCTTAGGAACAGAGGCCTGACCGTATTCGTGGGCAAGCCCCTTTCGTCCCATGCGCGTTATTACCTGCGCGATACAGGGGAAGTTTTGGAACTGTTGAAAAGGATTGCCAATCGAGGGGAGGTTTAAAGCCGTTATGTTGGCCAGGGCACAGGACCCCTTCAGGTTTTATACGAGGTTACATCTTTCGGAATTGACCGGATTGCGCGCGACCACCATCCCGCAGCTCCTGGAGATCATCAAAGAAGTCCCCGGCGCCTCCATTTACCATCATACCCACCGTTTTCTGCAGCAGCATCAGTATCTTTCTCCTGAGCCGCCGAATGATTTTGCCTATTGGATTTGTGAGGTTTTAGGAGAAGATATGCTTGGGGAAATGCTTGCCAGCATTGATACGATACAGTACGGGACTATCCGCGACCTGCGGGAGAAGATCGTAGCCACGATCGAGGCGTACCTGAAATCAAATCCTACGGCCAAGATGAAATTCGCCCGGCAGGGAGAGGAATTCCATTTCGTCAAGTCGGTAAGCTTCGTTCTTCCTACGGAATACGTTGCTTATGACCTGAAGGAGTTTGCTGAAGTGCTCAAAAAAATTACCATAGAGTCGATATACTTCCATGTCTTTGAAGCGCGCCTGAGGCTCGAACGCAGTTCCAATGACTTCGCCTTTTGGATCGAGACGTCGCTCGGCGATAGGGCGCTGGCAGAGCAGATTACAAAATTCGACCCCTATACCCTGACCCTTGAAAACCTGCGCCGGATGCTGGTTGGAATCATAGAGAGGAGAATTGCGTCTTGATATGGCAAAGATAGAGGATTATGCGCCGTTGGTAGGTCAGTTCGTAATCGATGATTTGAGGCTCCTTGCCGACAGGCTCAAAGGGAAGGTCGTCCAGCATATCAATTCTACGTCGGTCGGCGGCGGAGTGGCTGAAATCCTGCACCGCATGGTGCCCCTTTTACGAGAGTTGGGGGTGGATACCCGCTGGGATCTGATCAAGGGAGGCGCGCAATTCTTCGACGTCACCAAAAAATTCCATAACGTGCTTCACGGAAGAGTAGAGGAAATTACGCAGCGGGACTTCGATATTTTTATGGAGACAAGCCAGATTAATATCGATGAAGTCCACATACACGGCGACATTGTTTTTGTGCACGACCCTCAGCCGATCGCCCTGATCAGGAAAAAACAGGATAACAAATGGGTCTGGCGCTGCCACATCGATGTTTCCGAGCCGAATAAAAAAGTTTGGGATTTTCTGATGGATTTTATCTCTTTATACCATGCGGCGGTATTTTCGGCTCCCAGCTTTTCACGCAGACTGCCCATCAGGCAATTCCTGATAGCTCCCTCGATTGACCCCTTAAGCGATAAGAACAAGGACCTTCCGCAGGAAGTAATCAACGGAGTGCTGGCAAAATACGGGATCGTCAGGGATAAGCCGATCGTAACGCAGATATCGCGCTTTGATAAGCTTAAAGACCCCGTCGGCGTCATTGAAGCATTCCTGCAGGTAAAGAAATATATCGATTGTCAGCTCATTCTTGCCGGCGGCTCTGCGACTGATGATCCGGAAGGCGCTAAGGTTTTTCAGGAAGTCATGGAAAAGTCGAAAAAGAATAAAGACATTCATATATTATTGTTGCCTCAGAATGATATAGAAGTTAACGCCCTGCAGCGGGCTTCGGATGTTATACTGCAGAAATCCCTGAGGGAAGGCTTTGGCCTGACCGTATCCGAAGCGCTCTGGAAAGCAAAGCCGGTGGTGGCTTCTAATGTCGGCGGCATACCCTTGCAGATCAAGCATAAGTATTCCGGGCTTCTTTGCCATTCGGTTGACGGAGCCGCCTTTGCCATCAAGCAGCTCCTTAACAGCCCTGATTATGCCAGGAAGCTGGGGGAGAATGGTCGCGAGCATATACGCAACAATTTCCTGCTTACCCGCCACCTGAAGGATTACATGCTTTTGTTCCTTTCTTTATACCATCAGGAGGACCTGGTATACCTATGACCATGAACCCGAGCAAAAATAATATAAGGACCGTTTCCTTCCATCCCTTCTTCCCGCAATGAGTTCCAATGGAAGTGTCCCCGGTTATCCTGCCTCATAAACAAAGCCAAAATTTCTGGCGCTATGCGCCGTAATTTTGGGAATCTACCCCTCGCGTAAACATCCCGAAAATCTCTCAGCTGCGCTTCGATATTTTCGGGATACGCTTCGGGGTACAAAAACCTATGCTAAAATATAGGGGTTTTTGTTATGCCGAGGGAGGGAGTTGAACCCTCATGAGTGTAACCTCACCAGTTTTTGAGACTGGCGTGTCTGCCATTCCACCACCTCGGCGGGAATATGAGGGGAAGAGAAGAGGGAAATTTTTGCTTGTCGCAAAAAATTAAAGGAAGTGGCGCTGCATCTCGCTGCCTCGCTTGTCCCTTTCAGGGAAGCTTGCTGCGCTGCGCACTCGCTCGGCTACGCTCGTTGCGGCGTCCACCAAATTTTTGCTTGTCGCAAAAATTTGGTGGAGCTGAGGGGGATTGAACCCCTGACCCCTTGCATGCCATGCAAGTGCTCTCCCAGCTGAGCTACAGCCCCATCGGCCTAACAATATAACATCGGCATTTGGGGTTGTCAACTATAACCTTGACCGGCGCTTTTTACGGTATATAATAAGGATAAAAAAATCTGATTATGCTGCTGGGGATACACGTTTCAACCGGAGGCAAGATCTACGAAGCGCTTGAGCGGGCACACGAGCTTGGCTGCAACACCATGCAGATATTCTCTCGCAATCCCCAGCGCTGGCGCAGCGATTTTCTTGCAGGGCAGGATGTAGCGGAATTCAAGCGCAGGCAGGCCAAGTTTAAGATCAGGCCTGTATTTGTGCACATCCCGTATCTCATCAACCTGGCTTCTCCCAACCCCCGGCTTTACCAGGCATCAATCGACGCCTATATCGAAGATATGCTGGAAGCCCAGCTTATGGGCGCCGAATACATCGTCACGCATATGGGCAGCCATAAGGATACTTCCGAACAGGACGGCCTTAAGCGCTTCACCGAAGCCATGAATACCATCATTGCACGCACAGCTCAAACAAAGGTCAGGATTCTGCTTGAGAATACCGCTGGTTCGGGTTCCTGGCTCGGCTATAACTTCGCACACCAGAAACAAATAATCGACGGCCTGGATAAGAAAGAAAAAGTTGGCCTGTGTCTTGATACCGCTCACGCGTATCTGGCCGGCTATGATCTGGCTGTCCCGCAAGGATTAGAGGCCTTGCTTGCACAGATCGAGGAAACGGTTGGATTGTCGCTACTAAAACTTATCCATCTAAACGATGCCAAGGGCGCTTTGGGATCCCACCACGACCGTCACGAGCATATCGGTAAAGGGAGTATCGGGCTGGAAGGGATGCGCGCCATCATTAACCATCCGAAGCTCAAAAATATTCCCTTTATCCTGGAGACCCCCAAGAAAGAGGAGGGGGATGAATTGATGGATCTCAATACGGTCAGAAAGCTGAGGCGGGGAGCATGACCTCCCAAAAGTATCAACATAAGGCAATTGAGGAGAAGTGGCAGAAGATCTGGGAGCAGGGGGAGGCATTCAAGGCCCGACAGGATGCTTCTCTAAGGAAGTATTATGTCCTTGAGATGTTCCCTTATCCGTCGGGCAAGATCCATATGGGGCATGTGCGCAATTACACCATAGCCGACGTGGCAGCGCGCTTTAAGATGATGCAAGGGTTCAGCGTTTTGCACCCGATGGGTTTTGACGCCTTCGGCCAGCCGGCGGAGAACGCGGCGATAAAGAACAAGACCAAGCCCGATATCTGGACATACCGCTGCATTGACTGGATGCGTACCGAGCTCAAGCGCATGGGGTTTTCCTACGACTGGGCAAGGGAGGTCGCTACCTGCGACCCGGCATATTACCGTTGGAACCAATGGATATTCCTGAAAATGCTTGAGCGCGGGCTTGCCTTTCGCAAGGCCTCTTCTGTGAACTGGTGCCCTGCATGCTCGACCACCCTGGCTAACGAAGAAGTGGTTGACGGAGGTTGCTGGCGCTGCCATACAACGGTCGAGCACAAGGACCTGGAGCAGTGGTTTCTTAAGATTACCGAATACAAAGAACGGTTGCTGGATGACCTGCAATTGCTGGAGCAATGGCCGGAGCGGGTGAAGCTCATGCAGTCAAACTGGATTGGTAAGAGCGAGGGGGTTGAGATTTATTTTCGCGTTAAGGGCAGCAATGAGACCATCACCGTCTTTACCACCCGCGCCGACACTATCTTTGGCGCTACCTACATCGTGCTTGCTCCGGAACATCCGCTGGTAAAGAAGCTTATTAAAGATACCCCCCAGGAGAAGGAGATCCTCTCTTTTATTGAAAAGGTAAGCACCGAGGCTTCTTTGGTGCGCAGTTCCTCGGATGTCAGAAAAGAAGGCTTTCCCACGGGCGCCTATGCCGTTAACCCCGTTAATAATGAAGAGGTCCCGATCTGGGTCGCCGATTATGTGTTGATGGAATACGGCACCGGAGCGATCATGGCTGTGCCGACTCATGATCAGCGCGATTTTCTGTTCGCCAGAGAGCACGGCTTGCCGATGAGGATCGTTATAAAGTCACCAGGTCACCAGGTCACCAGGTCACCGGAGGAATTGACTGAGGCATACGAAGGCGACGGCATACAGGTCAATTCAGCCCAGTTTGACGGATTGCCGAATCAGGAAGCAAAGAAAAAAATCGCCCTCTGGATGCAGGAAAAAGGGATAGGCAAGATCAAGACCCACTGGAGGCTGCGCGATTGGCTTATATCCCGGCAGCGTTATTGGGGAACTCCCATCCCGGTCATCTACTGCGAATCCTGCGGCATAGTCCCTGTGCCTTACGAAGACCTGCCTGTTGAACTGCCCAAAGACGCTCCTTTTACCGGGGAGGGGGGCAGTCCCCTGGGGAAGGTAAAAGAATTCGTCGAGGTATCCTGCCCGCGTTGTCACGCCCCTGCCAGGCGCGAGACCGACACGATGGCTACGTTTTTTGACTCTTCCTGGTATTTCTTAAGGTTTTGTTCCCCGCATTGTGCGGATGCGCCTTTTGAGAAAGAGGAGGCTGCCCGCTGGATGCCGGTGGATCAGTATATCGGCGGCATCGAGCATGCCATCCTGCATCTTCTGTATTCGCGTTTTTTCACTAAATTTTTCAAGGACCTGGGGATGCTTTCTTTCGAAGAGCCGTTTGAGCGTCTCCTCACCCAGGGGATGGTGCTTAAGGACGGCGAGGTCATGTCAAAATCCAGAGGCAACATCGTCGATCCAGATTCCATTATCCAGAAATACGGAGCGGATACCTTGCGGCTTTTTATACTTTTTGCCGCGCCTCCGGAAACGGAACTGGAATGGGATGACCGGGGCCTTGAGGGAGCGTTTAGATTCTTAAACCGCGTCTGGCGGATACAGGATAACCTCCTTGAGAAAGCCGATCCTCAGCTTGTCAGGGTCATGCACCGTACAATCAAGAAGGTTACCGAGGACGTGGAGAATTTTAAATTCAATACCGCCATCGCAAGCCTGATGGAGCTCACTAATGCCGTTTATCAGTACGGTGCCGAAAAAGAAGTCTTTTCCTGCCTCATCCGCATGCTTGCGCCTGTTGCCCCTCATTTTTGCGAAGAGCTTTGGCAGAGGCTCGGGAACCGCGGAAGCATCTTTAAGGCTTCCTGGCCTTCCTGGGAAGAATCTCTTTTGCAGGAAGAAAGAATCGTTATAGTCGTTCAGGTTAACGGCAAAGTACGCTCCCGCCTTGAAGTCGCGCACGACATATCCGAAGAGGAATTAAGAGCCCTGGCCCTTGCCGATGAAAAGGTGCGCACCTGGATGCAGGAGAAGCCGCTCAGGCAATGCATCGTTATCCCGGGGAAACTTGTTAATATCGTCGTATAATTCCGCAGCCCTTATCCCTCGCGTTAGATTTTCTTTTTCCCTACGTCTATTAAGACAGCAGTAAACACCCACTTATAAGCCCCATGTTTGCTTTTACGCGCCAGGAGCGCCAGGTAATTCTCTTTGTGGCCGTTATCGGCCTTGTAAGCATCTGCGTGCGTTTTGCGTTCAAGACTCATGCACCCAGAGGGCGCTTAGCGCTATTCTCTCCCGATGCCTTTAAGGTCAGCGTCAACGAAGCAGGGATGAGCGAGCTGGTCGATATCGCCGGGATAAGCAGCTCTTTGGCAAAGAACATCCTTGCTTACCGCCGCGACCACGGGCCTCTGCGCAGTATCGAGGAACTTAAAGAGGTGAAGGGTGTGGGAGAGAAGCGCTTCGAAAAACTTAAAGAGGTGCTTATTGTTGAATAGCCAGGATAAGGGGCCGCTGGTTGCCTGTACCTTGAGTTTTGCCTGCGGGATATATGCGGCAGGCCTGTTGCAGGCGCCTTTTCTTCCCGCCTGCATCGCATCCCTGGCGTGCCTGGCAGGATCTTTTATTTTCCGCAGAAAGCATGTTTTATTCGCGTTTTGTATTTTAGTGCAATTTTTCCTTCTGGGGATTTCAATTCTTGCCTGCAGTCGTTTTTGCCCTGCGCACCACATACAGCGTTTCAACCGCGCCTTTAGCAGCGCCTCTCCGGTCATCCTGAAGGGTAGGGTTATAAGCACTCCCGTCACAAAAGAAAAAAAACAGCAGTTTCGCATACGTGTCGAAACATTCGAAGACCGCGGTTATTTGGTTCCCTGTTCAGGAACGCTTTTCGTCGTTGCCAAAAAATATCACGCTGTTTTCCCGGGAGAGGAGGTTTTATTAAGAGGAAGATTGCGTCGCCCCTTTGCCTCAGCAGCAGTGCCGCACAAGCGTTTCGTCGTTAAACAGAAAAGCACAGCCGGCATCATCACCGACGCGGTGGTATTGAAGAGTAGTTCTCAAAAGATGGCTTTGAGGGCTTTGTTTTACCGGAGAATCAGTGCGTTACGGGAAGCGCTCCAGCGATTACTGCGAAGGGATACTTCTGCTGTCTGCGCAGGAGTTTTAAGCGCGATGGTCCTGGGCGATAGGGGCGGCTTGCCAGCGACGATCAGCAATATGATGATTCGAACGGGTACCGTTCATATCCTGGTAGTAAGCGGTTTTAATGTCGGGTTGGTCTGCTTCATATGCATGCTTGTGTTGAAGATCCTGAGGGTGCCGCGCCTATTGCGCACCCTCGGTTGCTGCTGCCTGGCGGTCGTGTATTGTTTTGTTACCGGCTCTTCAGGGCCTGTGGTGCGCGCCACGCTCATGGCCGTTGTTTTCTTATGCGGAAGGCTCTTCAAACGAGATGCCGATATCGGCAGTTCCTGCGCTCTGGCTGCTTTGATTATGCTTGCGGCCGATCCCGAAGAGCTTTTTGATGTTGGGTTTCAGCTTTCCTTCTCAAGCGTCTTTGCCATCATCTGGCTCTACCCGTGCCTTAAAGCCTTTATTCCGCCGGGTATTTATAAGCCTCCGTTTCTTAAAATGGTCCTGGAGCTACTGCTGGTATCCCTGGCAGCGTGGCTTGGTACCGCAGGGCTGATCGCCTGGCATTTCGGGCTCTTGACTCCCGTTGCGGTAGCAGCAAACTTGTTTGTCGTTCCCCTGGCGTCCCTGCTTACCCTTTGCGGATTCAGCATGCTCATTACAGAGGCGCTTTTGCCGCAGGCAGCCTGGATTTTTGCGCCTGCAAGCGAATTTCTGGTCCACCTGTTGCTGATGGCGAATAATTTCTTCCTCAGGATACCCGGAGCGTGTATCCGCCTGTGGCAGGACTGAAAAAGACCCCTGGATTGTGTTGACAAACACCCGCTGCTATGTTACATTTACTCATATGAAAAAGCTCGTTACTTTGGCCGTTTTCCTGTTGACCTTTGCCTGCGCAGGGACTGCCTATCCTTACTGGATCTGGACGCCTAAGTCCGGCAAGTGGACCAACCCCAAGACCGCAGCCAAATCCACCCCCCAGGAGCAGTTTGCCATGGCAAAGGAATTCTATGACGCCAAAAGGTATGAAGAGGCAGGCCGGGAATTCAAAAAACTCCTGCGCGCGTTCCCCAAAGCCAAAGAAGCCGCAGAAAGCCAGTACTATCTGGGGAGGATAGAGGAGGAGCAGGATAATCTCTATGAAGCATACCTTGCCTATCAGAAGGTGATTGATACATACCCTTTTTCCGAGAGGATACAGGAGATCATAGAGAGAGAATTCAAGATTGCAGAGGCGTTTATGGGAGGCTATAAGCGTAAGGCAATGGGCGTTGCGCTTCCGGTTGAAAATCCTGCCATTGAGATATTTACCAAGGTTATCGACAATTCCACCTACGGCCCCCTGGCTGCGGCAGCCCAGTATAAGCTCGGCCTGGTCCTTAAAGGGCTGATGCGTTATTACGAGGCTGAAGACGCCTTCAGTAAGGTGCTTGCTAATTATCCGGAGAGCGAATGGGCGGAAGCCGCAAAATTCCAGATCGCCTCCTGCCGCGCCAGCCTTTCCAAGGGTCCTGATTACGATATGGGGGCTACCCTCGAGGCCAAGGAGAAATTCGAAAGATTCGTCAAAGAACATCCTGATGCGGTGCTCTCGCATGACGCCGAAAAAAACATCGCCGGCCTCAGCGAGAAGGAAGCGGAAAGCTACTATAATATAGGGCGTTTCTACGAAAAGCAGAAGGCATACGATTCGGCGCGCATATACTATACCGAGATCATTGACCGTTACTCGCCCAGCTCCTGGGCAGCCAAGGCCCTGGAGAGGATGCAGATACTTGAGGCGCAAAAGAAGAAATGAAGGCACACAGGATCTTTACGGTTATTGCAGGGGCATTTCTCATATGTTGCCTGGCTTGCGGCTGCGGATATACCACTCGCTCGATGGTAAGCTCGACCTATAAGACCATATACATCGAACCCTTCCTCAATAAGGTGAATATTACCCAGGAATCAGACGCGGCAAACAAATACAAGCTGTACCGTCCCACCGTGGAATCAGACCTGACTAAGGCGGTAATCAGCAAGTTCCTCTTTGACGGAAACTTAAAGCCGGTGAAAGAAGAAGGCGCTGACCTCGTGCTGAGGGGTGAGCTAACGGAATTCCGCAAGGACCCTTTGCGTTATTCGACGAACGACGAGGTGGATGAATACCGCATTAACATCGTGGTAAACCTCAAGCTCATTGACCCTGCCGAAGGAAAGACTGTATGGGAGGAGAGCGGTTTCACCGGAGATGCCACGTATTTCCCCACATCCACATCCCTTCAGAATGTCGTTACCAAAAGCGAAGACGCAGCGGTTACCGACGCGCTTAATGACATCGCCCGCAGGATCGTCGAACGCACCGTTGAAGAATGGTAAAAAAGGAACCGCTTGTTTACCTGTTTACCGGAGAGGATACCCCCTCTAAAGACATGCGGATCAGGAAGCTGAAAGATTACTTCCTCTCCCGCGATAGCGTATTTTTTAACCTCGACACCTTTTACGGCAAGGACCTGGACTTGCATAGCCTGCAGAAGAGCCTTCTTTGCCTGCCGGTCAACTCCAAAAAACGGATGATTGTCATCCGTCAGGCCGAATCCCTCAAACAGCCCCTGAAAGATTTTCTCCTGCAGTATGCGCGCAATCCTTCCGAAGGTACCATCCTTGTCCTGGACATGCAGAGATACGACCTTAAGGACGATTTCACCAAGGGGCTGCTGCGTTATGCCAGCGTGCTTCGGTTCAGGGAGGAGGCGACAACGGATTCGTTCGTCCTTGCCCGGTGCATCGAGCAAAGAAAGGCAGGGCAGGCGCTTAAGGTGCTCAGGACACTGCTTAAAAACGGGGAGAGGCCGGAAAGGATATTGGGGGGATTGCGCTACGGTTTGCTAAAGTCTTCCTCCGGCAGCGCGCAGGAGCAAAAAAAAATTAAGCTCTTTTTAGAGTGCGATCTGGAGATAAAGACAGGCAGGCTTAAATCAGCCTGGGCGCTGGAGCGGTTTATTATCGGTTTATGCGCACTTGCTCAGCAGGTGCATTAACCTTGATTTTTTCCGGTTTGCGGTATTGCGGTGGAGGATCCCTTTCTTGACCGCTTTATCAAGCCGTGAATAAACGGTCCTGAGGAAATTTTTTGCTTCTGCGGCGTTCTTGGCCGAGAGGAGCGCCTGGAATTTTTTCAGCGTTTTCTTAAGATCGGTCTTGACCCTCAAGTTTCTTATACGTCTTTTCTTGTCCGCCCTTTTTCTCTTTATCGAACTTTTACGTCTGGGCATATCCTTCTCCTTGGTCTTGGTATTGCGGATCGGTTATTTTTGTGCTTAAATATAACATAATTAGATAACCCTGTCAATATCAATACATGTCCACGCATAAATACATCATCCGTTCCGCCGGAATCATAAGTATCGCAACCCTTTGCTCCCGCCTTCTGGGGTTTCTCCGCGATATCGTCATAGCCCGCCTCTTCGGGGTCTATCTCTATGCCCAGGCGTTTGTCGTGGCTTTCAAAATCCCCAATCTCCTGCGGGACCTTGTGGGCGAGGGGGCGGCAAACGCCGCGTTTGTGCCGGTATTCAGCGAATACGATGTACGAGCCAGCCGAGAAGAATTCTGGAAACTGGCCAACGTCGTGTTGAACCTCATGCTGGTGCTTTTATCCCTGATCACCATCGCCGGCATCCTGCTTGCGCCGCTTCTGGTGCGCCTGATTGCCCCGGGCTTCATTGCCGAGCCTGAGAAGCTCTCCGCTGCGATCCATCTTACCAGGATTATCTTTCCCTATATCCTTTTAGTCAGCCTTGCTGCATATGCGGTAGGCATACTTAACACCCTCAAGCATTTCAGCGTTCCTGCCTTTGCGCCCTGCTTTCTGAATATTTCAGTTATTCTATGCGCGCTCTTTTTCGGGGAAAATGTTACAGGCCTGGCAACAGGCGTTTTGATCGGAGGGGCCTTACAGCTTGCAGTGCAGATCCCGGTGCTGTACAAAAAAGGTTTTCGCGTCAGGGGATTCCTAAAGGATTTCCGGCATCCGGGGGCAGCACTCATCGGCAGGCTCATGCTCCCGCGGCTTTTTAGCACCTCGATCTATCAGTTGAACAATTTTGTGGATTCCATATTCGGCTCGCTGGGTTTTATCGTAGGGGAGGGGGGTGTTGCGGTACTGTATTTTGCCTACCGGCTTATCCAGTTTCCCTTGGGGATATTCGGCAATGCCCTTTCTCAGGCGATCTTGCCCGCATTTAGCACACAGGCCTTAGAGGAAACAAAAGATAACCTTAAGCGCACGCTCTCCTTTGGCTTGCGAGCCACTTTTTTTGTGCTGCTGCCGGCTTCAGCCGGCTTTATGGTCCTTGCAAAACCTATTATCAGCGGCCTCTTCGGAGGAGGGAGGTTTGACGCTTATTCCGCGGAAGTTACTGCCAGGGTGCTCTTCTTCTACAGTATAGGCCTCACTGCCTATGGCGCCAACAAGATCATGCAATCCTGTTTTTTTGCGCTTAAAGATACGCTGACTCCGGCAAAGGTCTCAGCCCTTGCCTTATGCATCAGCGCTGCGCTGGATGCCGTACTTATGTTCCCTTTAAAAATCAGCGGCCTTGCTCTGGCAACCGCAACCTCATCAAGTATCGCCGCTCTGGTGCTCTTCGGCATATTAAGAAAGAAGATCGGTGGGCTCCAAACCAAACCGATATATTCCTCCTTTATCCGCATCCTTATTGCCAGCGTCTGCATGGGAGGAGTGTGTTTTTATATTAAAGATATAGAATTTTTTGTTGCGCGTAATGCCTTTTTTCGCTTATTAAACCTTTTGATTGTTATATTAGCAGGGGGAGTCTCTTACCTTATTTTCTGTTTTATCTTCCGCCTGAGTGAAATCCACGAACTCTCCCGCAAACTCAAGGACCGTTTCCTTTCATCCCCTTGACGCGCATAGGGTTCCGGAGGAAGTGTCCCCACAGCTATTTTTAGATTTTGCGGTCTTGCTTCCGGCGCAAAAATTTTTGCCGTTCCGTTATATAGATTTCGGTTTCGCTGCGGGGTCTGTTCGCGTGCGAAAATTTTCGCTTCGGCTTCAACATCCGTATGTATTGATATCGCAATGAACAAGCCCGGGTTTCCCGCTCAAGTCGATTTTCCGCCACATAGAGTGGCGGATGCCAGAAAATGCTCAAGCTCCATTGCCTAAAATCTCCATTCGCGATAAACCCGGCCAGGTTCATTTTAGTCAATCCAGTGCACCTATCGGAGATTTAAGGCTTTGCGGGGTTGCCGAAGCGCGAATGAGGAAATTTTTGCCTCACGCGAAGCAAGTATCCGTTTTCATAGAAGTCAGAGGTCGGCAAGGGATTGCAGCGAACGGAGGCCTTTAATACGCGAAAGTATGCCGGGAGTGAGCTGCAAACTGCAGACGACGGCAAAAATTTTCCGCGCGAAGGCAACCACGCAAAGCCAGTGAGAATATGAATAAATCGCTAAAAGAGAAAGTCTCGCAGTTGCCCGACTCCTGCGGCGTCTACCTCTTTAGGGACGCCGACGGCACGATTATTTACATCGGCAAGGCAAAGTCGCTTAAAAAACGCGTGCAGAGCTATTTTTCCCGCCAGCTGGATGGGAAAACGCAAGTGCTGGTATCAAAGATCGCCGACGTTGAATTCCGCCTCACCCCTTCTGAGCTGCAGGCTGAGCTTCTTGAGGCTGCGCTGATAAAGGAGAACCAGCCGCATTATAATATCGACCTCAAGGACGACAAGTCATTCCCCTGGATACGTATCTCAAGAGAGGATTTTCCGGTTGTCTCGGTTTGCAGGAAAAAAAAGACCGAGAAAGAGGGGGTAGCGCTTTACATCGGCCCCTACACCAGCGCAGACCTGCTGCGCCAGGCATTGAAGCTGATACGCAGGGTTTTCGGTTTTCGTTCCTGCAGGGTTATGCCCAGGGAACCCTGTTTATACTGGAGGCTCAAGCTTTGCCCTGCGCCCTGCGCAGGCAAGATCAGCAGTAGTGATTATCGCCTGATCATCGAGCAGATCAAGCTTTTCCTTGAATCAAAGCACCAGGAGCTTATCGAGAAGCTTGCGCGCAGGATGCGCGAGCTTTCCGCAGAGAGGAAGTTCGAGGAGGCAGCGCTGGTGCGCGACCAGATCAATGCCCTGGCTGCGATAAGCAGCAGCTCATCACGCACGGTCGCCCTCAACGAACTGGAGGGCTTGCGCGACCTTATATCGCTTGAAAGGGTCCCTTCCAGGATAGAGGCATTTGATATCTCCAATTTTCACGGGACCTCGGCAGTTGGCTCGATGGTCAGCTTCTTAAACGGCTCACCCGACAAGAATAACTACCGGCGCTTCCGCATCAAAACGGTTTTTGGTATTGACGATTACAAAATGCTTGCAGAGGTAGTAGGAAGGCGGTATTCTAGATTATTAAAAGAGGGGCGCCTGATGCCGGATCTGATCCTCATTGACGGAGGGAGGCAGCATCTGGCGGTGGCCTTGCGCGAACTGGAAAAGCTGGGCCTTCGCATCCCTGCGGTGAGCATCGCCAAGGAAGAGGAGAATATCTACGTCCCCGGAAGGCCTGAGCCTATACATCTGAGTTCAGATACTCCAGCACTTAATCTTATACGCAAGGTCAGGGATGAGGCGCACCGTTTTGCGATCAGTTACCACCGGTTGCTGAGAAAGAAGAGGGTATTGCACAAAAAATGAAGATTACGCCTTTTGCGCGCAAGGTATATCGGGCCACCCTGGATATACCTCTGGGAGAAGTGCGCACCTACCAGTGGGTCGCTGCCAAAGCAGGCAGACCCGGGGCAGCCAGGGCTGTGGGCCAGATACTTAAAAGCAACCCCTTCCCCCTTTTGATCCCCTGCCATCGCGTGGTTGCCTCAGGAGGCAAGCTCGGAGGATACTCTTCAGGCATTAAAAAGAAGGCGTTCCTCCTGGATTTAGAGAAGATGATCAGGGAAGTTATGATATAATATCCCTCAAAGGTTATCTGCCTATGCATATACGACAGTACCTGAAGATTATGGTTGAAAAGAACGCCTCGGATATGTTCTACCGGGCAGGCTCCTGCGTGCACATGCGCATTGACGGCAAGGTGCTACCTGTTGGAGACAAGGTCATCTCGCTTGACGAGGCAAACACCTCGCTGCAGGAACTTATGTCAAATGAGCTGAGGACCTACCTGCAGAAAAACCTGGATGCAGACTTCGGCGTATACATACCGGAACTTGACCACCGTTTCCGCGTGAGCATCTTCATGCAGCGCAACTGGCCGGCGGTTGTGGTCAGGAATATAAGCAGCGTGGCCTATTCATTCGAGGACCTGAACCTTCCGGCGGAAGTAATGAGGAAGCTTTCCCTTGAGACCAGGGGTCTGGTCCTCCTGACCGGCACCATGGGAAGCGGTAAATCAACGGCCATCGCCAGCATGATCGATTATATTAATTCTAACTGCAACAAGCATATCCTGACTATCGAGGAACCGATCGAGTTTACCTTTAAGGACAAAAATTCCATCGTTAACCAGCGAGAGCTGGGGCTGGATGTCTCTTCTTATGCCGTGGCCCTGAAGGCATTTACCTTGCAGAGCCCGGATGTGATTTTTATAGGCAATATCCGCGACCACGAGACCATGTCCGCCGCCCTCACCGCCGCAGAAACGGGTGTTTTGGTATTGAGTACGCTGCATACGGTCAATGCCGCAAAGAGCGTCGAACGCATCATCAACTTTTTCCCTCCTCACCAGCACCAGGAGATAAGGGCGCAGCTTTCTTCGCTTCTGAAAGGGATTATTTCCCTCAGGCTGGTTCCTTTAAAAGGCAAGCCCGGCCGCGTGCCTGCTTACGAGGTCATGCTCCTGACGCCGACCATCAGCCGCCTGATCAGGGAGAATAAGATCTGGGAGATGTCCCAGTTTATCGAGGACGGAGCCATATTCGGGATGCAGTCTTTCAACCAGTCCCTGGTGCGCCTGGTGAAGGAAGGCAAGATCAGCGAAGAAGATGCGGCCCAGGTTTCCGATAACCGCGACGAATTCATCCTTTCCCTTCGCGGCATAAAACAGGTATAACGTTATCCATGCTCAGCGATATCCAGTCAAAGCTTTCTTCCCTCCAGGAGAGCCTCCAGCGGCTAAGGGGGTATCTTTGACATCGATGCAAAGGTATCCCAGATAGAAGAATTGTCTTTACGGATGAGCGAGGCGGGGTTCTGGGATGACGAACAGCGCGCCACCGCCACCGTCAAGAAGCTCAAGGCACTTAAATCCACGGTTGAACCCTGGCAGGCAGCGTACAAGAAATACGAAGAGCTGCATGAGCTCTCCGGTATCTTGAGGAGCGATGAAGAAGACCTCCTCGGCGATGTGCACAAAGATATCGAAGGCCTGTCCCACGCCGTCGAAGAACTTGAGTTTAAAACGCTCCTTGACGGAGAGTTCGATAAGAACAGCGCTATCTTGAGCATTAATGCCGGCGCAGGAGGCACTGAATCCTGCGATTGGGCATCCATGCTTTTGAGAATGTATACCCGCTTTTGCGAAAAAAAAGGTTACGAGGTTAAGATCATTGATATCCTCGAGGGCGAAGAAGCGGGCATTAAAAATGTTACCGTCCTGATTGAGGGGGCGTTTGCCTTCGGTTACCTCAAGGCAGAGCGGGGCGTGCACCGGCTGGTGCGCATCTCTCCGTTTGACGCCAACAAACGCCGCCACACCTCATTTGTCTCGGTGGACGTGATCCCCGAGATCGAGGATGAGGTGAGTGTGGAACTGAAGGAATCTGATTTAAGGATCGACGTATACCGCTCCAAAGGCGCCGGAGGCCAGAGCGTCAATACCACGGATTCGGCGGTACGCATAACACACCTGCCCACCGGGCTGGTTGCCCAATGCCAGAACGAGCGCTCGCAGTTTCAGAACAAGCAGACCGCCTTGAAAATCCTCAAGGCGCGCGTTTACGAATTCGAACAAAGCAAGAAGGAAGCCGAGCTTCAGAAGCATTACGGCTCAGAGAAGAAGAAGATCGAGTGGGGAAGCCAGATACGCTCCTATGTCATGCAGCCGTACACCATGGTAAAAGACCACCGCACCAACCATGAAACCGGTGATGTAAACAAGGTCATGGACGGTAATATTGACGAATTCATCGAGGCCTACCTCAAGGCGCAGAAGACAAAGGCGGCTTAAAGAATGTTTAAGCTCATCAAAAAGAAAATCCTTCAGCAGCGGCAGAATAAGATCAGCAGGCGATATCCGGACGTGCGCATTGTGCTGCACCCTGATATGCCCACCTCTTCTATGGCCAAGATGGCGGAGGTAGCGGGGGTTGTGCATGCTATTAATGCGATGGAACCTTCGATGCGGGCGCTTTCAGATGAGCAGCTGAAGGCCAAGACGCAGGAATTCCGCAGCCGCCTGCAAAAAAAGGCAGAAGAGATCGAGTCTGAAATCAGGGATCTGCAGGAAGCCTTTTTTGAGGCAGCCATCCCTGAGGAGAAGGAGCGGCTCCGCGAGAAGATAAAACTGACCCGTAACAGGATCTTTGAAGGAGTGTTGCCTGAGGCCTTTGCGGTGGTGCGCGAAGCATCAAGGCGCACCATAGGCTTGAGGCATTTCGATGTCCAGCTTGCGGGGGGGATAGTCTTGCATGAGGGCAGGATCGCGGAGATGGCAACGGGAGAAGGCAAGACCCTGGTTGCTACGCTCCCGGCGTATCTGAATGCCCTCCTGGGCAAAGGCGTACATGTGGTCACGGTCAATGATTACCTTGCTAGGCGCGACCGCGAATGGATGGGGCCGGTGTATGAATTCCTGGGGTTGACCCTGGGAGTCATTCAGCACGACATGTCCGATGCCGAGCGCAGGGAAGCATACGCGTGCGATATAACCTACGGGACCAATAACGAATTCGGCTTTGATTACCTCAGGGACAACATGAAATACAGCCTGGCAGAACTGGTGCAGCGCCCCTTTTATTATGCCATTGTTGACGAGGTCGATTCGATCCTTATCGATGAAGCGCGCACGCCTTTGATCATTTCCGGCCCTGCCGAGGAGTCCACGGATAAATATTATACGGCTAAAAAGATAGCCGATCAGCTTAAGGGCCGCAGGATCACGGAAAAAGACGAAATAGATGCCAAGCACCAGGGGAAAGACCTCTCTAAAGGGTTTGATTACCTGGCAGACGAGAAGGCAAAGACGATCGCCCTCAACGAAGAAGGGGAGGCAAAGGCAGCCAGGCTCTGGGGAATTGAAAGCCTCCATACGCTTGAGACCATGGAGTACCGGCACCATATCATCCAGGCGCTCAGGGCCAAGGAATTCTTCGTGCGCGACGTTGACTACGTGGTAAAAGACGGCAAGGTCATTATCGTTGATGAGTTCACCGGAAGGCTTATGCCGGGGAGGCGCTGGTCAGACGGTATCCACCAGGCAGTGGAAGCGCGCGAGGGGCTGCGCATAGAGCGCGAGAACCAGACGCTTGCCACCATCACCTTCCAGAATTATTTCCGCATGTATGAAAAGCTTGCCGGTATGACCGGTACGGCTTTTACTGAGGCAAACGAGTTTTCAAGCATCTATAAGCTTGATGTCGTGGTAATCCCCACGAACAGGCCCCTTATCAGGAAGAATTATCCTGACCGGGTTTACAAAACCGAAAAGGAAAAGTTCGCTGCCGTAACAGAAGAGATCGTACGACTGCATGAAGCAGGCGCGCCGGTGCTGGTGGGGACAATCTCAATCGAAAAATCGGAGCGGCTTTCCGAGATGCTTAAAAGGCGGGGAGTTGCGCACCAGGTGCTCAACGCAAAATACCATGAGCAGGAAGCCCAGATCGTTGCGCAGGCAGGAAGATTCAAGGCAGTGACCATTGCCACCAACATGGCAGGGAGGGGTACCGATATTCTTTTGGGTGGGAACCCTGAGAACGCCGCCCGTAACATTATCAGGCAGAAGCTTAAACCCGATGATCCGGCTTACCAGGAAGAGTATAAGAAGATTCTTGCCAAATGTAAAAGTGAGGCAGAAGCCGAGCATAAGAAAGTAGTGGAGCTGGGAGGGCTGCACGTATTGGGCACTGAGCGTCATGAAGCGCGGCGCATCGACAATCAGCTGCGCGGCCGTTCGGGCAGACAGGGAGATCCTGGCGCGTCGCGGTTTTTTGTTTCTTTAAGCGACGACCTGATGAGGCTTTTCGGCTCAGATAGGATCATCGGCATGATGGAAAGGATGGGCCTTGAAGAAGGTCAGGTTATAGAACACGGCCTGGTGACTAAGTCCATAGAGATAGCGCAGAAGCGGGTGGAAGGGCATAATTTTGAAATCAGGAAGCACCTTTTGGAGTATGACAATGTGATGAACAAGCAGCGCGAGATAATATACGGCCAGCGCAGGGAAATACTCGAAGGGGCCTCGCTTAGAAAACATGTGCTTGAAATAGCAGAAAAAAAGGCCGCAGAACTTATCGAGCGGTATATTCCCGAAAGTCTGGGGGCTGCTGAAGTTGACCTTGAGGGATTGCAGGCAGCTTTAAAAGTAACATTCGGCATAGAGGCAGACCGTTCATTCTTGGAGGGATTGGGCAGACAGGAAGCAAAAGATAAGTTGTTTAAAGCGGTATCCAATGCCTACGCGCACAAAGAGGCACAGATTGGCAGCGAGATCATGCGTAACCTTGAGCGCACGGTCTTTCTGCAGATAATTGACGCAAAATGGAAAGACCACCTCTATGCGATGGACAATCTTAAAGAAGGGATAGGCTTGCGTGCTTACGGGCAGCGCGACCCTTTGATAGAGTATAAACGCGAAGCATTCGAGTATTTTAACCAGATGGTCGCGGGGATTGAGGAGGAGGCGCTGGAAGTGCTGTTGAGGCTTCAACCGGTAAAGCCACAGCAGTTCAAAGGAGTATTCAGCTCCCTATCGCAGGAATTAGTCCATCAGGAAGCACAGGCATTCCAGGCTTCCCCTGAAGAGAAGAACACTTCGCCTATGAAACAAAGCCTCCGGCCTCCCAGCCGTTCTGTTCAGCAGGAGCATACAGAGAGGGTAGGGCGTAACGACCCCTGTCCGTGCGGATCAGGGAAAAAGTATAAGAAGTGCTGCGGCGCTGCAAAATAACCGACCGCTTCAGCAACAAATCTTTTTATCAATTATTTCCCGCGTATAGCCTGGAAACCGCGGGGACACTTCCATCGGAACCCATGTTATTACAAGAGGTTAAAAGGAAACGGTCCTGGGTTTTGAGCTGTTTGTCCGGGCTCCTGCTTCTTTTGGCTTATCCGCCTTTTGACCTGCACTGGTGCGCATGGCTTGCCTTCATTCCTTTCCTCAAAGCACTCAAAGCGCAAAGGAAAAAAGACGCATTTCTTCTCGGATATGCGGCCGGTTTTGTTTTCTGGGCCGGGCTTATCTATTGGCTGGTGCATGTGACTGTGCTGGGTACGCTTGCGCTGGTTTCGTACCTGGCGTTATTTTTTGCTTTCTTTGGTTTGGCCGTTTCAATCTTTGAAAGATCCAAGAACTGGCAGCTTTTGCTGTTTCCCGCCGTATGGGTATTGCTGGAGTATCTGCGTTCGCATTTATTCACCGGTTTCCCCTGGGCGCTGTTAGGCTACAGCCAATATCTTAATATTCCAGTGATCCAGGCCGCTGCCTTTACCGGCGCATGGGGGCTTTCTTTTTTGCTCATGATGGTAAATGTGGGAGTCTATTCTTTTGTTGAAGAGTTCCTCCAGGCCCGCCATTTCAGGCGTGCCGTATATCGTCTGCTTCCGGCTGCAGTTGCTTTGTCGTTGGCGTTTTCCTACGGTTATTTTGCTTTGCACCGTCGACCCTCGACCGTCGACCGTCGACCCGTAAGGATTTCCGTCATTCAGGGCAATATCCCTCAGGATATGAAATGGGCTCCCGATGCCCGCTATAAAATTGTTGACAGATACAGGGAATTGAGCCTTTCGGCTGCGAAAAGTTCGCCTGACCTTATCGTGTGGCCCGAGGCTGCAAGCCCGGTATTCCTGGGAGAGGATGAGCCCCTTTATGAGGATATTTTTTCGATAGCAGGAAGCGCGCGTACCCCTTTGTTAATAGGAAGCGTGGTCAGGGACGGAGAACGTTATTATAATAGCGCCCTCCTGATTGATGCCCGGGGGAGTATCGTTTCGCGTTACGACAAGCTTCATCTTGTTCCATTTGGCGAGTACATCCCGTTACGAAATGTTTTTCCTTTTTTGCAAACGATTGCCCC
>Ga0101944_10002059_pt1 | contig 35297 bp, 37 predicted proteins | sample DewCreD2012metaG_FD_75245 | JGI IMG/M metagenome (GOLD analysis project Ga0101944, IMG submission 75245) | Hot spring sediment bacterial and archeal communities from British Columbia, Canada, to study Microbial Dark Matter (Phase II) - Dewar... ... | reverse complement strand
TCATGCATGTCGTTGTCTCACCATGCATATCAAGCCCTGCATACAATGGTATATCTCCCATGCCAACCACCTCACGCTTATTACACCATGCTGGGTATTAAAGAATTCTCATCACTTCACTTGGCTTCAAACAATAAGCTTTATAAATATCTGACTTTTCTTGCCGTCCATGAAGATACCTAAAAGCATGAAGAGGTACTGCCCGAATTGCAAGAAGCATACTGAGCACAAGGTCGCGCAGACCAAAAGAGGCCAGCCGAGGCCGCTTTCGCATGGTTCGAAGTACAGGGCAAGATTGAGAGGCCAGGCAAGGGGTATGGGCAATCTCGGCAGGTATTCAAAGCCTGCAATCACCAAATTCAAGAGGACGGGCAAGAAGGCCACAAAGAAGACTGACTTAAGGTATCAGTGCTCAGTCTGCAAGAAGCAGACCACACAGAAAAGGGGCATCAGGGCGAAGAGAGTTGAGTTCAAGTAGGAAGATTTAATAACACTGATTCTATCTAGTGCCTTATGGACCAGAACTGCATATTCTGCCAGATAGCCCAAGGCAAGGTGGCGGCAAAGAGGGTTTATGATGATGAAAAGTGTGCAGCAGTTCTTGACATAAATCCTGCGGCAAAAGGCCACATGCTTCTCCTGCCAAAGACCCATGCAGCAGTCCTCCCGCAGCTTCATCCTGAGGAGGCAGGTCATCTTCTTGCTGTGGCAAAATCACTGTCAAATGCGTTGCTTAGGGCCTATAAGGCAGGCGGAACAACTATTTTCCTTGCAAACGGTGCAGTAGCCGGTCAAAGGGCTCCGCATCTGATGATTCATATCATACCAAGATTCGAAGGAGACGGGCTTGGCCTCATTCTCCCGAAGAAAGGAATAGCCCCTGACGATCTGCAGAAATGCCAAGAGCTTCTGCTCCCCAAAGTCAGCAAGGCTTTCGGACTTAGTGAGGATATTGTTGCTAAGTGGAAGGTGACTGTGGAAAAAATGCCGCCAAAGATAACTGAAGCGAATGCAGAGCAAAAGACACCTCCCGCGGGGCCTGAAGCTCAACCGGTGCAGGATAATTCGAAAAAGGAGGTAGACCTTGATATGATATCAAGGCTTTTCAAGTGACATGTGCGAATACTGTGAGATAGCGGAAGGCGGAAGAGGGGCATTCAAGATTTTCGAGGATGACAAGGTGCTTGCTATCCTGAGCCAGAGCCCCGCATCCTTTGGGCATGTGCTGGTAATGCCCAAGAGCCATCACCACATAATCGAGCAGGTGCCGGATTTTCTGCTTTCACATCTGATGATAGTCTCAAGCAAGCTCATGGTCTGCCTGTTTGAGGGCCTGAATGCAGATGGAACTAATCTGATCATATCCAACGGAATCGCCGCAGGCCAGACAGAGCCCCATTTCATGTTGTCTCTGGTGCCCCGCAGGGAAAACGACGGCATAAACCTCCAATGGCATCCAAAGCAGGCTTCTCCGGAGGAGCTTTCCACTGTTGAGCTGGAGCTTTCCGACTTCACCCGAAAGATAGGCGAATTCGAGAAGGAGAAGCCAAAGCCAATAGTTATGGATGAAGAGAAGACGTCTGACGACATGGAAAGCGACGACAACAGTGTCAGGGTAAGGCACCTCACACGAATCCCATGAATACGCTAATCCAGCCTCCACCATAGAAAATTGATGCGATGAAAGCGAAAAAAAAGCTTGGAACGAATGGGATGCCCACTTTTACGATAACATGATCCACCTTCTGCTGCTTATATAGCCTGATTAGCTCTTCTATCTGCGGCTTCTCTATACCAAGATCTTTTGGACCTGTGATGACCTTACCGTTTACAATGACATTCTTTGCAATCCAATCCCCTTCTGTGAGGTCTGTGGGCTTGACTTTCCTTAGCATGCATGAGTTCTCCACTGCCTTGATGAAGACAAGCGCATAGAAGGACAGGAGCAGGACAAGGATCAGCAGCAGGAGAACAATCTGGTACAGGCCTCCTGCTATCAGACTTGCCGCGAACAGTAAGGCAGCAATGACTAGTAGCGCTTTCTTGTAGAATACTGTCTTTGGCTTTTTCAGACTGGATGTAAACTCATGGGAAAAGCTTTTCCATGAAGCAATCGCAGCGCCAATGCTCCAGATAAGGCCGTATAGCGCGCCTATGACTAGGCTGTATATGACAAAGTTGAAAAGAAACGGCGGCTCAAGCAGCCATCTTGAGTAGTCTTGAAGGTTGATGCCTACTGCAGCGCCTATCCCCATAAGCATCTTGCTGTCGCCTCCGCCCCACTGGCCGGTATAGTACATCACCATGCCAAGTGCGAAGAATATGGCAAGCCCAGCCAAGCTTCCTATGATGAACCAGATATCTCCGAACGCGATGGTGAGTATCATAGCATAGGCAAGCCCAAGGATTAAAAGCCCATAATTGACATAATCGGGCACTTCTCTTGTCCTAATATCAGTGATTGTTCCTATCGCAATAGCAGAAAGGCAAATGGCTGCAGCGACAGGGTCTATTGGAAAGGCCATACTCTGCTCTTTGCGCAGGCAGTTTATAAATATTCCTTTTAGGAGGGTTGATAAGCCAAATGACTATAAGCTACATGACTATTTAGAAGTAAAACCAAAATTCCGGGGGGATTGAAATGTGTTCGCATGCTGGACTTCACGATTAGAGGTGGGCATATATTTTGGCAAAGTCGGTTATTCTGTCTGCTCTGTTTGCATATAGAACCTGAAGTAAGCAGTTGATAGTATTAGCAGTATGAATACGATAGCAAGTGCTATGATAAGTATGGGAATCTTTTTCTTGGGTTGAGTTACAGTGAATATGCTTTCTGTCCTTGCCGGCTGGACCTGGCCGGGATATTCCAGATCAATTGACAGCAAGTAATCACCTGGGGCAAGGCCTTCTGTGCGGATTGTCTTTAAAAATTCATTCTGTGCTTCTACATCAACACTCTCCTCTTCATTCCATATAATTTTGCCGTCCTTGCTTATAGTATAATACAGGCGAGTCTGGATTCTTCCGACTCTGCCGAAATTGAATAGGCTGACTTTGAAAGTCAGATTCTCGTCATGTTTGATTTTGGTTTTGGGCAGCTCAAGCACAATATCGAACAATGCCGGTTTCTCTGCGCTCACATTTTCGACGGTGTTTTTCTCGTTTTCCTTTTTTATTGGTGCGGTGCATTCCCTCTTTTCAGTTACGCTTGGCATGCAGTTTCTCTCGTCCTCGCAGTGTCTTGTCTGCCTGCCTCCAATGCACTCACCCCAGTCTCCGCACTCCCATATAGGTTTGCATGCCTTTGTCGAGTACAAAAGGGCAATCTCATCACCGTCTTGGAAAGAGGTCCATACGTATCGCTCACGTGCATTATGGCCTTGTCTGTCTGTCTTCTTCCATCTTGCCCCATCCCACCTATAGGCCGCAATGTTCTTGAAATCACCTTCAAGTTTGGCAGGATAGTAATATAGTTTGGCAACAGAATCAGACTGAAATTTCTGGAAAAGCCTCCAATATCCTGCGCTTCGCATGCCTTCGGAGGTATGACGGCTTGTGTTTGTTGAGACAACAGTAATCCATCCACTATCATTTCCAGATATAAGGATGGTCGCGTCCGCTGTTGATGCATCTATTAAGATAGGCGCGCCATCAATTATTTCCTGCTCAACATAACTGCAATCTTCTTTTATCACCTCAAAATCCCTTGCCTGCTCGACTGACTCCGTTCTGTCCAGGAATCGCATCCTTATCCGGTACATGCCTGCATCCTCGGGCATGAATGCGAATCTGCCGCCATAGACTGCGTGCGTCCTATTTGCGTTTATCATGTAGGCAAATCTGGGTTGTCTGCCGAACCTAGGGAAATCCTCCTCTCCGTTTGCCGTGAGCCGTGTTATGGAATAGGATGGATTGTACAGCTCAAGTATGCTGTTTGCGTCATGGACAGCTATGTCCAGATACAGTGTCCTTGCGTTCATTCCGTTGCAGAAAAGCAGTTGCTGCTCAGGTTTGTTCCTTATTGGGGTTGTATAATGTGTATAGATTCCTATGCTGCCTGCATGCGGCGGGCTGTTTGCGACGACTGCTTGGACATTTACGAATTCTCCCGTGATGAATGCGGGCATTATGAAGATTGCGAATATAAGGAAGATTATATCTCTCATCCTGCCTCCAACAGGGTAGATCCTATGCAGCTTCCGCCAGCTCCATTATCAGGCATCCTAATCAGCCAGTATATGGATACGATGGAGTCAGTGCTGGTTTTTTTCGGGAGAATCAGGCCATCTATCTCAGAAAGAGTCTCTGTGAGAATTGCTCCGTAATCATAAGCAAAACCGCTCTGTAGGCTGTACCTCTGGCTGGCAGCTGGTATGCTGCCTGAATCGCATTGCATAGGTCCGGCAGCTCTTATCTTGAAGCTTAGTTCTGTATTGCCAAGATTTGAAATCATCATGACTGAATGGTTGCTCAGGCTTCCGAGAATGAGCCTGCCGCCTGTCTGGTTTCTGTAATATATATCAGTTACTGAAAAAGCTGAGAGCTCCATTATTTCTGTCCTGGCGGATGACGATGCATTAGATATGCTGTCAGATACAACTATCTCACAATACCATGAAGCACCCGCTTCTGCATGGAACTGCAGGTTGAAGCTGCATGATATGTTGAGTTCATTTCCGCTTCCATGTAACAGGCAGCTGTCGTTAGTGTAATGATTATTGTAATCATCAGGGCTGTCCCTGTCTGCCGTTGCATCGTTATAAAGGTAAGCTTTAACAGAGCTGATATTCTCCCAGCCGTCATTGTCATTAGCGGTTGTGTTGCATGATGCTGTTGAAATGCTGCCTGATACAAGGCTTAGTTGGGGAGGTATGATTGCAGGGCCGATCTCCGGCTCAAAAGCAGCGGCACTGACGCACGAGAAAACAGCACCAAGAAGGATAGCCGCATCCAAAGAAGTCTTCATCCTGCCACCTTTCCTATTCCCATAAGCCTCATCAGACTTTTAAGCAGACCGCGCTTCGGAAAATCAATATACAGCTCTTTGTGCTGTGATGGTTCCTCTGAAAGGTATATCCTGGCGAAATGCTGCCCGTTTAAGCCATTGCATGGGAAGGCTACAGTAATAGAGCTATGCGGCATAACTTTTGCCTTGCTTGACATGCAGGTATTGACAAGCGCAGTTTTCCGGTTGTCAAATACATCAGCGATGACAGTAACGTCTGTTTGTATATTTCCTCTGTTTCTTATTGTGGCTTCAAATGAGTTGTTCCAAACCACCTTCGAGAGAACAGCTTCATGGTACCTTTCAGTTATAACAGACATTCTTATTTCGATTGGCAGAGCGACATGAGTCTTCAGTGGCAGGTTATCCCGGCTTTTGAACATTATGAGCGCAGTGCATGTCCTATTTCCCGGCAAAGCGTCGGTTGGCACTTGAATAGTTGCCCGCAATTCAACTGACCGCACTTTCATTTCAGGAGGGATGGCAAAATCTATCCATTCGCATCCTTGTTTCTGGTTGATCACAATAGCATAGCTTCCATCACCAGTAATTGAGACATTAAAGCTTGCCTCTGTGCGACTGCCAGGCAGGAAATTGTCGAAGTAGAGTCTTGAGGGGGATACTGAGAAGATGTCTCCGTAAACATCTGGGAGCAGTAGAAAGAGGAGAAGCCACAGCATCCTCTCACTTCCTTCTTATTTTTATAGCAATAATTATTACAACAACAGCCAAAATAACACCGGCAATTATTGCCAAAGACCCGGAATGTTCAAATGTATTTGCAAATGCCATCCCTGTGGGCGTGACTGACAAAACCTTGAGCGTTGTCGTGAGCTTCCTGGTTTCTCTACCCTCATAAGCAACCACACCAGTTATTTCATATTCTCCTGGTGCTCGGGTGCTGTAATAGGCTGCCAGATCCTTTGTCTCGCCCGGATACACCAGCATCTCGTCGCTTGAAAGAGTGTCAAGAAGCCAGTTATTCTGCTTGCATTCTGCCTGCAGCTTTGCCCTGACAGGCATCGTGCCTTTGTTCTTGAATGAACCTGTGATCTTGGCTTTGCCCCCAACAGATGCGGCAGATGCAACAAGGGATATGAGCTCACCATCCATGGATAAAGTCCCTTTCTTTGCAACCTCGAAACCTAGTTTCTCTTCAAAGACATTGATTCCATTCTCTATCGCTTCAGCGCTCAGCCAGTATTGTCCTGGTTCTAGCTCATAGCCTAGCTTAACTCTTGCAATTCCTCTGGAGTGGGGTGGAACTCCATCTATCTCTGTCTCTGTTCTAGCCCATATCATGCTTTTCTGGTGCTTGTCCAGCACTGTCATCTGGAGCATGTCAGGCGCAGCTATGACATTTCCGGTATTCTCAATATCAAGCAGAACGACTATCTCCTGACCTTCTTCTACAGTTGGAACCTTTATGCTCTTTATTACATATTCATTTCTCTGTTCTCCTGTGACTTCAATCGTGACATCTGCCTTGACTGCACCTAGAACTGAGACAGTGGCAGCCCCTTTCTCTGCAGGGCGTTGCGAAGAGAATCTTAGCTGCGCTGAATATATTCCGTTTGCTGCGTCACTTGGAATCCTAATTGTTATACGGACTATTGCGCTGTCGCTTTCAGGGAATATGAAACTCTGCTTTTCAGGGGTAATCCACCCCGCGGCAGCCCCTGTAATATCAATTTTAACTTCCTGTCCTGGCTGTATGCCGCTGATTGACAGCTCCCGAAAAGCCTCTGCACCTCTGGACATATGCGGTAGATTGACTTTTGACGGGCTTACTCCTATCGCGTCAACTGCAATTGGGACTAGCCCCAGTGAAATAATGAGGGCTATAAGTACATCTCCACCTTTTCCCCACTTCATTTTACTCTCCATCCGCGTATGGACGGCCGGAAGAGTCTGCCGGCCGGGCATGCCCATTAGGGCTTATGCCCTCTAATCCAGGTTAGGATCGCTAACTGCAGTTATCAAAAGCGTTCCGCTGCAGGTGCCGCTCAGGCCTGATGCCGGAAAGCCAAGTCCGAACCTGATTTTCTTGCTTGGCCTCTCCAAGACTTCAGTGCCCCTGTTCAGATCGAAATCGAAAGCACTAGGTGTTGCTGAGAGGTCATTTCCTGCTCCGTAGCTGAAATCCATATCGCTGTATTCAAGATAATTCACGTTAACAGAACCTGTTGTGCATATCATGCATGCGCCATCCTCCGGCGCTGCTCCGTATCCAGAGAGCTCAAGGTCAATCGGCTCGTTTCCGTGATTGAAGATAGTGAGGTTTTGGTTGACAGAGCCTGTGTTGCTGTTGAGGGCAATTACGCCGAAATTTATGCTTGTCGCTTCAAGGCTGATGGCCGTAAGCGTTCTTAGCTCCTTTACATCCGTGTTTGCATTGCTGCCGACAGAATCATAGGCAACAGCGCGGAAAGTCCAGTCATCTGCTTCATTAGCAGAGCCTGCATCAGTTGGCTCTGCATACCAGGTAAGATTATAGCCGCATTCATAGCTCACTGTGAGATCTGCTCCTCCTGGAGTGCAGTCATCGCTTCTTATGCACACAGAGGTGTAATGGTAATTTTTATCGTCAGGAGCGTCAGTGCCGACGCTTGTCATAAATAATGTTGAATTTACGCCCAGTATATTCTCGCATCCATTGTCATCAGAAACAACGACAGAGCCCCATATCTCTGTTGTGGTATTTGCAGTAAGCGTTATGTCATTGCCTCCGTTCAGCTCGATTAGTGCGATTTCGGGTATGACATTCTCTACATCAGCATTAGTAGTCGCTGTCTCGCCGATTGAAATTTGCATGCAGGCGACCATAATTATTACAATAATAGCAGTTCTCTTATGCACATTAATCACCTCATATACATATTATGTAATTTTGTAGCCATAATGGTATATTGGTAGTTTACATACTTAAATAATTGATGTTGAAAAATGAAACCAAAATAAGAATTTTAATTGACAAAATAATAGTTAAATATTTAAACTTACCAACCTCTAATAATTTCTGATTGAAATGCAAAACTTCGGACTTTGCAGTATTAAACATTCTGCCAACGAGGGGATGCATATATCTATCAGAAATATATCTATCAGAAAAAGTCAGAGTACCTATAAGAGTTATAGGTGTGGAAAAAGAGTGTGGAAAAAGAAGCAGGCTGTGCATAATACCTTGGCTCACATTGTGCTTTGATGTCTGTGCAGTTTTATTGCCTGAGGTTTTAGTCCCTGTGCAATAAGACAGGACATGCAAAATGAACTTGACCAAAAACGAGAAAAAGGTCTTGAAGCTTCTTTTAGGCAACGCCAGAAAGAGTGATAGTGACATCGCCGCAGAGCTTGGAATCTCAAGCCAGGCAGTAGGCAAGATCAGGAGAAAGCTTGAGGAGAGTATGATTGAGGGATATACTCTAAAGCTAAATCCCTCAAAGCTTGGGCTTGAGACGCATGCAATAGGGATTGCCAAGCTTACACGCGAAGGTCAGGATATGGGCGAGCTTGAGGTAGAGCAGATGCTCCATGAGAATCCTCATGTCACAAATGTATATAGGCTTCCTCAGGGCAATGCAACTCATATACTTGTCTATTCCTTCAGGGACCTGAATGAGCTTGACAGCTTTTTCCATTCGCAGAAAGTTAGGCAGGGCATGCACAGGTATCTGGAGCTGCAGCAGCTCTTTACTTTCTCCCACCACAGCATGGTCAAGTCAAACCATCTGCCTCTTTTCGAGAAGACCATTGACAGCCTTGGTGTTGCTAAAGAAATTGCGGGATTAAAGGAGCTTGAGCTTTTCAAGCGGAGACTGTAATGAGGCTGCTTGCATCCCATATCATGGTTACATTATTCTCAATAACCTTAATGTTATCATTGCCCGTTCTTGGGCTTGATACAGATGACCTTGAGGAACTGGCAATATCCGTTGCTGGCGAATATGCTCGCTTCATAGAATCCTCTGTAAATGATACTCTTATGCTCGCATCTGCTGCTTCAGGAGGCGTACAGCTTGAGCCAGTAATACAAGAGCTTTCATTGAAGAAAGGCGAAATCTGGTATAACTTAGGTTCTGATGAGAACCCTATAGAACAGCGTAAGACAATCCCAATTTATAGGAAGATCTCTGTCATTGACAATTCCGGAAACATAGTAATTCAGCACGCGAATGGCAGAACAACCAAAGAAAAATCAGCCTGGAAGGATAGCCAGGAATTTCCTATTGGAGAGGACTATGATAGAGCAGTGAGTCTTGGAGAAGGCAAGGTATATGTCGGCAAGGTCATGACTTGGTATACATCAAAGGCAGAGGTATTCAGGGAGCAGCCGGGCATTAACGGCACTTACGAGAAGCTTATTGCTCGTGATGTGATGAAATCAGGCGTTCTCCGTGTAATCGCGCCTTACTTCATTGAAGGCAGAAGAGTGGGTTTCGTCGTATTATGCATTGATTACAGGCATCTGCAGGAGATTTCAAAGCACATCGAGCCCGGCAGGCTGAAGAGAACAGTCAGCACAAGATATGCAGGGAATTATCTGCTCATCTTTGATGCAGACGGAAATACCATAGTCCATCCGAAGCCAGATAATATTAGGGGGTATCTTAGGGATGGCGGGCTTGCCAGATTATCTGGTGAGATTTCGGAAAGGAACGGAAGCATCTTCAACTTTTTCCTATTCAATGGCTCAAGCGCTTACAGGAATATCGCACAGACAGTATTGTTCGATAGACAGCCATACATCTCATCTGCTACAGATGTGAGCGGAAGGACAAAGCTTACTGTTGCAGCCCCCATATTGCTTGATGAGGCTCTTGTGCAGTATGGCATTCCCCAGGTTTTTGGTGGGGTAATGTTGTCGCTGAATATAGATAATCGGGCTGATGATCAGGGACTGCAGCTTGTGAAACTCAAGGCTAGGGATATGGCTTTACAGGCAGAACAGTATCTCAGGAGCCATCCAGATTATACTATAGATGACCTCAAGGGTTCTGAAGAATTCCAGTCTATTGCTGTCCAGAAGGTAGGTGCTTCGGGTTACACTGCAGTTCTTGATGCTGATACAGGAGAATTCTACTTCCATGCCCAGAAGAGGCTTGTCGGGACAAATGTCAGCCAGTTCAAGGAAAAATTTCCGGATTTCTGGAAAATAGTAGGAGAAATTATCGGAACCTGCAAACCTCAAGGAGGAATATATCTTTGGCAGGAAGAAGATAAGACCATGACTGAGAAAGTCATGCATCTTGTCTGTTTGGATAGAAAAACTTCTGATGGAAAGAGATTGCTTATGGCGGCCACAGCATATATTGATGAATCAGAGGGCGAAAGAGTAAGCAAGGCTTATGGCATAAGCGATCATTTAGAGGCGCTTACCTTAAGATACAACCTACTGAAGACTGCAGCTGCAATGAAGAGCTATGCGGAAACGCACAATGAGAGCGTTGATGAGCTGCTGAATGACCCGGCATTCAGGGACATTGTGCTTTCGCCGATAGGCAAGACCGGTTACAGCTCACTGGCGGATATCACAACAGGAGAACTCGTAATCCATCCATCCAGAAACCTTGAGAACCAGGACCTAAGCAGGTTTCGCAGAGAAAATCCGCAATTGTACAGCTTTTTTACAAAGTCCCTCTCAGGAATAGAGCATTGCGCAGAATATCCTTGGGATTTGAACGGGATTCAGCGGCTAAAATATTCCTGCTCCAAGGTTATTGAACTTAAAAACCGCACTTTTGTCCTGGCATCCACTGCATACGCTGATGAACTGAGGACAGTCAAAGGCAAGGAGGTTTTTGCCGCAAAGTCCATAGAAGCCGTAGCAAAGGGGGTGGCAAAGCAGATAGAGATATATCTCATTTCAAATCCTGGTAAGACTTTAGCTGACCTGAAAGAAGATGCATATTTCAGGCAGATAGCTGTGCAGCCTGTGGGCGATACCGGATACACTGCTGTTGCAGATACAGATACTCTTGTCAATCATTTCCACCGCAATCCGAAGATAGAAGGCATGGACCTGTCATCCCTTCAATCATCTCTTCCAGAGTTCTGGAAGATAATGTCTGCATCAAGGGGAGGAAAAGAGTCAAAAGGCATCTATGAATGGCTGGAGCCAGACGGAAATATGTCTCAGAAATTCATGGTTATAGCTCCTGTAAATGTGGCGACAAAGGATGGCATCAGGCTTAATGTTGCTGCCACTACTTATCTTTCTGAGTACTTCATTGATTCAAGAGATGAATTGATTGCCCCTATTAAAGACCAAAGAGCCCCGGATTTTGCACTATACTCTATAACTATAGCGGCAGTATTGATTTGCTTGCTCCTATTACTGCTTATTACAGAAAAAAGCAGGCAGTGCACTTATGTATGCACATTAAGGCTGTTCATTATCGCTAGCTTAGCCTTTTTCGTGTCGTATTATGCATTTCAGAGCGTGACTGCTGGATGGATGTCACTATATCTCGTCAGGTTCTCTTTTCTTTCGCTTATTCTTGCTGTTGTCGTAATATCTTTATTATTCATCCGGGCTTCAGGGACCGTATCTATTTTGCCAAATAAGGCATCCAAGGCTGTCTTTGCCGTCTTATTTGCAATACTAACACTCATCCTAATCTTCTCCAATGCAATTATTGTGGGGGTACAGAGGAATGCGGCCGCAAACTGGATTGTGCCAGGCCCATATTTTGCCATCGCCAGTTTCTTGCCTGCAATTGTTCTTGCTTTGTTGACAATTTACTTGTCATTTTCATTTTACAGAGGCAGTGCATCGGCAAGGCCTTTTATTTTGCCATCGTTCATTATCCTAATCGTCTGTTTGCTGCCTACATTGATGCAAATATCCAGAAAGGGCCAGCTCCCTATAGTGCTTGTGGCTGCAGTGCTTTTCTGCCTCCTTGTAGTGGCATGGTCGCTTAATCGTGTAGGCATTATAAGGCACAGTAAAAATGCCGTTTCATATATGATTTTTGCAGGTATTGTGTTCATAGTGTCTATTTTTATGCTTAGCACGCAAATCTCGAACAGGCAGCTTGAAGAGACTGCGATGAGTTGGTATACATCACAGCAGCAGGACCATGTTAACAGGACAGTCGCGCAGTTGAAGATAATCCTTAGTGATCAGGCAAGGGAGTTGTCGGTATTTGCAGCCCAGGCAGGAGAGCTTTCAAAAGATGAGACTAAAGCGCGTCTTGTGAGAATATACACCAGAACAAGCGATTATGTTTATGCAGTATACAGGATAAACAGCTCAGGCCATATAGCCCAGATGTATCCGGTAAACCTGGACTCTATCGGTGCTGATATCAGTAAGCAGGAGCACATGATGCAGATTAGAAGCAGTATGCGCCCGGTGCTTAGCAGTGCCTTTGATGCAGTTGAGGGGTTCAAGGCAATCACAATACACTATCCTGTTATTCATGATGGCGTATATGATGGCACAGTGGCTGTGCTGATTAATCTGGATGTATTGATAAAAGATGTTCATAATAATCCAGACCATGAGCTGCTGGTTTTTGATAATAATGACAGGGTCATGCTCGCTAGCGATAAAGCGTTTGTGGGAGTTGCAAAGCAGGAGCTTGCACTGATACGCCCTGAGCTCGTTTATTCAATGGGCAAAAATGACTTTGAAAGATTTCAGCACATTGTCATGTTCAACGAGGCCGGTGAAGAAAAGCTGCTTATTCAAGATGAGTTCAGTTTTCTTGATAATAAAATGGAGTTCTATCACATCTCTGATACCTCAGCCGCATTTAATGACCTAAGAAGCCGTTTGCACAGGTCCTGGATAATATCCCTCATTGTAATAAGCTTCATAATATTATCAGGGATAGCGTCATTGCGGCTGCTCACATCAGAACTGACGAGACAGGTAGACCAGAGGACAGAGGAATTGCGGGGAGCATTAGACGAACTTTCGGCGGCGAAGGCAAGGCTTGAGATGGCAATGCAGCTCGAGATTGAGGCAAACAAGAAGTTAAAGGAGCTTGATTGTGCGAAATCCAATTTCCTAAATACAGTCTCCCATGAGTTGAAGACACCTCTTACTGCGATGCTTGCCCATATCGAGCTGTTGAAGGATACGGATGGTTTGGCCAAGGAATATAAGTCAAGCATTGATGCTGTGCTTAGGAATGCCAAGGATCTTAAGATGCTAATAGAAAACATTCTGGAGATTTCCAGGATAGAGGCTGGTAAATTCGAGCTTGTCTTTGGAGAGGTTGAAATCTGCCAGAAGATTAAGTCAGTTGTAGATAATCTGGGCATACTGGCTGAAAACAAAGGCCTTGCAGTGAAGATTAGATGCCCTAAGAAGCTGGTCATAGAGGCCGATGATATGAGGGTAGGAGAGATGCTCAATAACCTAATCAGCAATGCCATCAAGTTCACAGAGAAAGGCACAATTACTGTATCTGCCATAAAGGCAGGGAATATGGTGGAGGTGAAAGTGGAGGATACCGGGATTGGCATCCCTGAGAATGAGATGTCTAAGCTATTCACCAAATTCCATCAGGTTGATCCTAGCCTCAGCAGGAAATACGGCGGTACAGGGCTTGGTCTTTCGATAACAAAACAGCTGGTTGAGCTTCACGGGGGCACCATTAAGGCAAAGAGCCTTGTTGGCAAGGGAACCAGCATCACGTTTTCATTGCCAATGAAAAGAGGTGGTCAATCATGAAAAGCGTTCTTTATGTTGAAGACAACAAGGATACAGCGGAAGCTGTGAAGATGATATTGGAGAGGTCAGGCTACAGCGTGGCCTTAAGGTACACTGGAAAGGAAGGTTTGGAAGAGGCAAGGAAAGACATATACGATGTGCTTCTGCTGGATATAATGCTTCCTGATATGTCCGGCTGGGATATACTTGCAGAGATCAACGGCAAAGTCCGGGGGAAGATAGCCTTTCTGAGCGCTCTTCCTGTATCGTCAGAACGAATAGAAGAGCTCAAGAAATCGGGCGTATCGGACTATATAATGAAGCCGTTTGCCAAAAATGACCTTATTGCAAGAGTAAAGAGGTTGGTTGTATGAGTTCGCTTCTTATTGTGACTTCAGTTGACAGGCTTCAGCCCCAGATAAATGCAGTTGTCAGGGCTTTGAACAATATGCCCGGCGCATTCATATCATTGAATAAGACGCAGAGGAGCACAGAGCAGGCGATAAGTTCGGCAGGGGTGGGCACTGATAAGATATTCTTCATTGACTGCGTTACTTCTGAGAAGACAAGGGAGGATGTGCTTCACCTTCCGCCCGACGCCCTGAACATGCTGGCAGCCGCGATTGGCGAGTTTGTCCAGGATGTCAAAGGGCAGAAATACATATTGGTTGATTCGCTCCCGACACTTCTCATTTACAACAGCAGCGCCAAGGTCGCTCAGTTCGTCAAGCAGCTTACAGACTTCGCATCGCGGCCTGATGTGAATCTCATCGCGTTCAGCCCAAAGACCAAAGGCGAGGACTTGTTGAACATGGTCTACAACTTCTTCGAGAAGGTGGAGGAAAGATGAAACAGATAGCATCCTTATCTATTATCTTGTTCATCTTGTCTGGTTTGGCTTCTGCGGTTCTTGAGATACCTGCCGGTTACAGGGACGTTAGGCCGGGGCAGAACCTTTGGTTTAGCACAGGAGAAATAACGGGAAAGATGACTGCTGAGATATTATCTCCAGATGGCAAGGTTATTGCCTATCGCGAATACGATGAGTCTGAACAGGGAGGCCTGAGCATTCTTGTGCCGACAACAGCAAAGCCCGGTTTATATATGCTCCGCTTAAAGTCAGGAGCGGAGATTTTTGGGGAAGAGTTTAATGTGACAGAGCTTCCAGGCTTCCATAGAAGCGTGATAGAGCGCTCGCTCTTTGATATAATAGTGGATATCCCAAATGCCTACAGAAATATTGAGCCAGGAGGCCAGCTTCTGTCAACGACAAAGCTGCTCAATCTGGGCTCAGAGGGGCGTATTGATGTATTCATGGATTACTGGATAACCTCATCAGATGGTGCTATTGTCACAAGGAAGAAAGAGACAGTTGCAGTTGAGACTCAGGCCAACTTTGTCAAGATTTTTGATTTGCCAGCCGCAGCGAAACCAGGCGCCTACTGCCTTCACAGCAGGATAACTTATGCAGACGGCAAGATGGCGGCAGCTGAAGGATGCTTCAATATTGTGCAGAAGAAAGCATTTTCGCCTATTTTGCTTTATCTTTTGGGAGGGATTTTGGCAGCAGCCGGATTGCTCGCCTTGTTTATCATCCAAAGGCCTCGTCTTGCAGAGTATGCATTAAGGAGCAGGGTTAGGGCTATAATAAGAAAGAAGTTCAGATAACATGAATGTCACTTATCATCAATGCGATTATGCAATTTTCTATATTCATTTGCCATATACAGCAAATCAGGATTTTTCATGAAATCATACATGCAAACACATAAATAATCTCCTGACGTTCCATGGTGTGAAATGTGGAGCATCAGCAATCTGGAAAGGCTCATCGCAGGGCAGAACCTTTCAAGAAAGACCCTTCCCAGGCATATTGCCATTGACGGCGGAGATGAGAGAGCCTCACATTCGCAGGAAGTGATTCTTGGCCTTCTGCATGCCCAGGTGAAGATGAATATAGCTCTCATGACAGTCTATCCTGGTACAGACCCGGATTCTCTGATACCTTTCTTCAGGATGCTAAAAGAAAACCAACTCATAATCAAAAACCGTATCAAGTTTTCCTTCCTTGGCAAATGGTATGATTCAAGCGGCGGCCTTGTTGAAGAGATAAGGGCGCTGATTGACAGGACAAAGGACCATGACAAGTATTTCTTCAATTTCTGCCTGAACTATGACGGCCAGCAGGAGATCGTGGACAGCTGCAAGATTATAGCTCGAAAGATAAAGGCAGGAAAGATAGATATTGATGTCATTTCAAGGGAGCTAATGAAGGAGAATATCTACAGCTCATATTTCCTCCCGCCGGATATTATGATAGTTGCAGGCACAAGAAGAAGGGTGACTGGCTTGCTTCTCTGGGACAGCCCTGGGGCGTTCTACTGCTTTCCCAAAAAGAAGCTCTCAAGTTTCACTGAGTCTGATTTGCTTCGCTGTGTGCTGGACTATCTGTCCTGAGCTTTATCTCAATGTCGCCGAGATGCTCATTTTGGAGCAGGTCAATTTTCCTTTGATTGTCCAGATAGATAAGTGGGATGAAAGTATAGACTATGTCTTCCCGCTCTTTGCTTGGCACAAGCTGCCTGAATAGAAGCTTCTGGTTGCTGCAAAAGTGCTGATGAATCTGTTTGAGGACATCATGTATTACAAGAGACATGTCTCTTTTCTTCTCAGGAACTTTGATGTCAACATCTGACATTTCCTGCCTCAGCACTCTTCTTTTCTTGACTTCAAGGGCTTTCTGAAGCGCTTCGACAAGGTCATAGACAGACACCTTTCTCTTTCGGGGCTGGGGCGTTCTCGGGATTAGCTTGAATCTCTCGCGGTCGAACTGAACACCTTCATCGGACAGGCCCTGCTCGATTGATTCGAAGAACTCCTGTTCAGTCTCCTCTGACATGGCTATTAGCCGGTTCAGCTGGTTCAGGTCTTCTTCAACAAGCCTGTGGCTCTTCAGCCTCAGGAGGATGGCTGCAGCGAGAATGACCTTGCCCGATACCTTGAGGTCCATCTTCTTGATTGTGGAAAGCATCTCGAAGAACTTCTCAGCCAAGTGCCCTATATTGATATCCCAGGGATTCATCTGCTCTTTTTTGACGAGCTCATAGATCATGGCCTGCCATGTTATCTCATTCTCTTTGAATATGATATCAAAGAGCTGTGTCTGGGAGTTATTTGGTGTGGCTGCCTCGCTCATCTTTCACTCAAAGCTTTGCAGGTTTATAAATCTATTCAGAATTGATTGCTGGAATATGGAATAGCATGTTCAGGAGCATCTTCAGGAAAATGCGACAGCCGGGATTCGAACCCGGATTACCACCGCACAGCCCGCTTGGGAATTTCCCTCTCAGGATGGCAGGGTGATGTCCTACCGTTAGACTACTGTCGCTTATGAGCAATGAAACAGGCATGTTCTTATAAAGCTTTTGCCAATCTTTGAAAATATTCAGCAATGGCTGTCATTTATTGGTTTGTGTTCTGACTATAGAGCCTAGTGAAACAGTCTAAGTTTTGGTCGGGTTTGTTGCATGTGAATGGGAGCAAACAAAGCAGGAGTCAAGATATTTTCGGAGGACTTTGCGCAGCAAATGTCCTCCTTAAGCGGATTTTCCCAGGTTTTTTTTTCGCCGAAGGCGAACAAAAAAGCTGCCGGATTACCACCGCACAGCCCGCTGGGGAATTCCCCTCCCAGGATGGCAGGGTGATGTCCTACCTTTAGACTACTGTCGCTTATGAGCTATGAAACAGGCATGTTCTTATAAAGCTTTTGATAGACAAGGACAAAAGCAAATTCAACTTCTTTCTGTCCCACCATTTCTGCTTAAGGCAATAATTGCCAACCACTCTACACAAACAGGCTAATAGGTGTCCAATATCCTGCCTTCGTGGATTGGCGGCGTTTTGCCAAAAGCGTAAGCGCTGTGCTCGCTGAAAAGCCAGTCATGTAGAGCCTTCATGGTCGTGATACGCTCTTTTAGAACCTGAAGGGCAGCTATCCTGCTATCTTCTTTGGCTTTTCTTATCTGGAGCAGATCCTCGCCAAGACCAATATCTTTAGAAGAGTGGTATTCCAGCTCGTAATCCCTGTACGGCGAAAGGCCAAATATCCAGTCGCAGACCTGCCTGCTCCTTTCCATGTGATAGTCTGAAGTGACGATTGCAAGCTTTCTGAATCCAGCGATGTCCGTATGGATAGCCCTTGTGAAAAAGGCGTTGCCTATGGTGTCATAGGATGACTCCTCAAGAAGTATGCTCTCCTTCGGGATACCTTCCTTCTGAAGATAGTTCGCATATGACAGTGATTCTGATACAGGAAATCCTCTTAACATCAAAGGAGGCTTGTGTACAGTGTAGCGTGTCGAGGCGATTATTTTCTCTTTTCCAGTAAAGAGTGAAATGGCTTTATCAGCCTTTGCCGCGGCAGCTTGTGAGAGAGGACCGTCCTCTGGACGTCCAGCGCACAGTATCACAATCGCATCATATTCCATGATGGGCCCGACCGGATTCGAACCGGTGGCCTCCGCCGTGTAAGGGCGACGTCATAACCGCTAGACTACGGGCCCATAATGCCTTGGACTCAAGGCTTCAATAAAAAGGTTGCTATAAGCTCAATGATTTTTATATGTATCATGCACCTCTCCTGTAATACATGTAATAGGGGCGAAGGATAGTTCTGCCAGAACAAGGCAATCGCCAGGGTTTTTAGCTTCTTGGAAGTAGCGCAAAAAGAACAATCAAGCGCGCCTTTTGAAAATGCCATAAGAGTTTTGCTTGTGATTTTGCAAAGAATTCTATTTCTGCTTCCCTGTTACGAATATGTGCGACCCTTCTACATCTATGCTTATCTCGCTCAAATTATTTATAACAAGGTCATTCCCGAAGGGAAGATATACCACTTCAAGTCCTCTTATAACGACCTTGTGCACTTCCTGGTAATGCAGGGTCTTGTCAGGCGCCTTGCCGCATTTGTGTGGGTCATTAACGTTTGAGAATAGGCTCACAAAGCAAGGGTAGTCATCATCCTGGCCTTTTCTTTTCATCCTGCCGATGATGGCGCTTTTCGTCTGGTATATCATGGAGAAGCGTGAAACTCGGCTATTTATAAAGATTATTGTTCAATCTCCCTGACTTCAAGAGTATCTTTGCCTTGTCTTATCTTCTCCACAGCGCTCATGTAGGCATCCTCATCCCTTACATCAAGCCTGATGAGGTTCACAGCCGTCTGGTTTTTGCCGGCCTTTGTCCGCAGGCTAGCTACATTTATTTTGTGCCTTGCAAGGGTATTCAGTATCTCGGCAAGCACGCCAACATTGTCATTGACTTTCACACGAAGCACCTTTTGCATGCTTTTTTTCTCAATCCATTGGACCTTGATGTCTTTGCGGGCTTCAAGTGAATGGATATTGGGGCAGCCTTCCTTGTGGATTGTGATCTTTCCGTCTTTTGTATAGAATCCGATTATACTGTCAGGCGGCTTGGGCGAACAGCATTTGGAGATCTTCAGCGGCGTTTTCCTGTCTTCGCAGAGTATCTGCTTTTCGAATGTTTCAGGAGCAGAGTGCCTCTGCTCCTGGTCGCCTTCTATTCCGAGCGATTTTCGTATCTTCTCCCTGGCTTTGCTGGTCTTGACGAATTTAAGCCACTGCCTGGATGGGGTGGCGTTTTTCTGCGTTATTATCTGTACGAGGTCGCCTGACTTCAGCACTGTGTCGAGCTGAACGAGCTTGTTATTCACAAGCGCCTTGGAGCAGTGGTCGCCTATGCCTGAGTGCACCTCATAGGCGAAATCGACAGGTGTCGAGCCTTCCGGAAGGGTTATTGGGTCGCCTTTTGGCGTGAACACTATTATCTCCTTTTCGAACATATCTACTTTCAGTGTCTCGATGAGTGACCTAGCATCGTCGCTCTCTCTTTTCCAGTCGAGAATCTGCTTGAGCCACGATATCCTCTTGTCGAACCTCTTGTCCCTGTCAGTTCCTTTGTATTTCCAGTGTGCGGCAATCCCGTCCTCTGCCTGCCTGTGCATCTCTTCTGTCCTTATCTGCACCTCTAGTATCTTCCCGTGACTGCCGACTACAGTGGTGTGAAGGCTCCTGTAGCCGTTGGCTTTGGGTGTAGCAATGTAGTCCTTAAATCTCTTCGGCAGGGGCTTCCAGAGGTCATGCACAATGCCAAGCGCAGCATAGCACGTGGGCACATCCTTGAGTATTATCCTGATAGCGATAAGGTCATAAATCTCATTGAAGTCGACGCCTTCTTTCACCATCTTCTTATGGATGCTGTAGAAATATTTTGCCCTTCCGTAGACTTCCGATTGTATCCCCGCCTCCGTCAGCTTGTTCTTGATTGTCTTGATGATTTCCTCTGTCTTTCTCTCTCTCTCAGTCCTCTTTTCATTTATCTTGTTCTTTAGGTACTCGTATCTTTCAGGCTCGAGATACCTCATGGCAAGGTCATCAAGCTCCCCCTTGAAGTTGTACATGCCAAGCTTATGGGCGAGGGGTGCGAAGATCTGTCTTGTCTCAAGCGCTATCCTTTTCTGCTTTTCAGGCCTGAAATACCTTAATGTCCTCATATTATGCAGCCTGTCAGCGATCTTTATTATTATAACCCTCACATCTTTTGCAGTCGCAAAAAGCATCTTCCTAATATTCTCGGCAGTATAGTCCTCTTTGCTGTCAAAGTTTATCCTATCGAGCTTTGTCAGGCCCTCGACAATTTCCGCTATCTCGCTTGAGAACTCTTTTTTTATCTGTGCTATCTTCGCACCACCCTCTTCAGCAGTGTCATGCAAAAGAGCTGCGATTATGGTTGCAGAATCAGCTTTGATGCCTACTAAAATCTTGGCAACCTCAAAGGGATGAGAAAAATAGTCCTCTCCTGACTCCCTTTTCTGGCCTTCATGCGCCTTTTTTGCGAAATGGTATGCTTTCTCAATCAGGTGCAGTTTGGCCTCGGGGTTGTAGGCTTTCACATCCGAAAGCATCTTCTGCAGTTCGTCCATGGGCAAGGTGTAGCAGCACGCGCTTTTATGCTTTGCGGTGCATTCTTGGTAGAAACCGTGTTGGCCATTTTCCAGACTAAGCGATTTCAAATAATTCATGTTTATATGCCTCTTATTGAACAGGACAAATCTTATTCAAGCGGATTGAAGAGATGGAATCTGATAATGATTAATCAGATTGAAAGAGATTTTAAAGAGCATAGGGGATGTAGTATTTAGTGCCTGCTAACCGGGCGGAATGATATTCGATTGCGGTCCGAATCATTCTGCCATGCTTTGGATCCACATGTATCTCGACAATATTTGAACCATATAGGTGGCAAAACAATATCTCCAAGTGCAGCATCTTATTATTGTCGTATGCCTATTTCATTCTATATGAAGTTTATTAGACCAATATGTCGAAAATATATCCACTAATATTTTCAATCAGTCCATAGGCTTAAGCATCCAAGAGCCATACATTGATTATTTTGCTGTTTGGCAATGGCAAGGTTATTATACCATCTGCTTATCCTTCAATGTATGTTATGCCTAGGCATTGAGTCCACAGCCCACACTTTCGGAGCAGCGGTATTGTCTGGAAAAAAGGTCCTCAGCAATGTTAAGGATTCTTATTCAACTCAAAAGGGCGGCATAATCCCGTCGAAAGCTGCCGACCATCATGTTGATTGCTGCGATAAGGTGATAAGCGAGGCTCTGGAGGTTGCAGGAAAAAGGATATCAGATATCGAACTCATATCCTATTCGAGGAGTCCTGGGATTGGACATACCTTGCGCATAGGAGCCATGGCTGCAAGAAGCCTTGCCGCAATTCACAGAAAGCCTCTTGTAGGCGTCAATCATTGCATAGCCCATCTGGAAATTGGCAGGATGCTTTTTCCTGACTGCAAAGACCCCATACTCCTTTATGTATCCGGAGCAAACACCCAGGTAATATCATACTTAGGAGGCAGATATAGGATTTTCGGCGAGACCCTGGATATTGGTGTTGGCAATTTCCTCGACCAGTTCGCAAGGGAGCTGGGTTTAGGTTTTCCCGGTGGTCCGAAAATAGCCGAGCTTGCGGATAAGAGCAGGACTTATATTGCATTGCCCTATGTTGTGAAAGGGATGGATATAAGTCTGGGAGGCATCCTGACCAATATCAAAAGGAAGATTCCTCTGCATTCAAAGGAGGATTTGGCATACTCTTGCCAGGAGACCGTCTTTGCCATGCTGATGGAAGTGTCTGAAAGGGCTATGGCCCACTGTGAAAAGGATGAGTTGCTTCTCGGAGGCGGAGTTGCCTGCAATGTCAGACTGCAGCAGATGGCAAGAAAGATGTGCCAAGACAGAAATGCCAGATGTTACATACCGGAAAACCAGTACCTCGTTGATAATGCAGCGATGATAGCTTGGCTGGGCATGAAAGAATATTCAGCTGGAAAGTCTGTTTCCGTAAAGGACGCAGGGATTGACCCCTATGAGAGAACAGATGAAGTCTAGTCCTTTTCCCAAACACTGCATGGTTCTTTTCTTTTCTGCTCAAGCAGCATGCAGATGAAGTCTATCTCATTAATTGCGCCTTCTATCTGTGCCCTCCTTCTTTTAGATAGTTCTTTGTCCTGCAGAAGGTCAAGAAGCTTCTTCTTCCTGGTGTGTAAGATATCAATCAGCCGCCTGCTCAAAATAATTCACCCTTTAATCATATAGAAATCATGTTTTGATTTAAAGCTATCTTTTTTTTCGGCTGAAAACGAGACCGGAAAAAATCAGCGTTATCTCCTACAAGAATACAGTTAATCATCGCCTCTTAATGAATTTATTCATGAAGCCCTTGACTTTGGCGCTTATGCTTTTCTTGCTTTTCTGTTGAGGTTTCTTGGGTATCTTTCTTATTATACCCTGTTTTTTTGAGGCTGCCTTTTTCATAGGCTTCTTTACTGCTGGATGTCTAGGGATTGGTTGAATTTGTTTCTTTGCTACCGGTTTCCTTGATGGAGCCTTTTGCACAGGCCTTATTATTCGTTCTTTGTTGTTCTCTGATGATGTTACTGCGATACCGACATTTTTGAAAGGCTTCAGGGGGTCATATATCAAGCCGCAGTCCTTGCAGATTATCTGCATTGATTTGGCATTATGTATTATATTCTGGCTTGCACATTGAGGACATTCAGTTATTTCATATAAGCTTCTTACCATCATATTTTTTAGCTTTGCAGAATATAAAAACCTTTCTGTTAATAATACTATATCTGTATGCGAATAAAGATATTGCATCCTCAACTAACAATTAAAAAGTATATCTGTATACATTTATAAGTTCTGAAAGAAAACAGCTTAATTCTTCCCGAGTGACTTAAGGATATCTTCTTTTCCTTTCCAGTCCAAAGCTTCAGCGAGCACTTCGCTTATGTACTCAACAGGTATAATTCTGATTTTCTTCAGCTTATCCGGGTCGATAATGATGTCTTTCATATTGCTTTTTGGGACAATCACGTTCTTTATGCCTGCTTCAATCACTGCTTCGACTTTTGAGCTTACACCCCCTACCGGAAGGACTTCACCTCTTACTGAAAGGCTTCCTGTCATTGCATAGTTCTGCCTGACCGGTACTTTCTTGAGGGCGCTTATGATAGAAGTAGCAACAGCTATGCTTGCGCTGTCGCCTTCTACACCCTCGTAGGTTTGCAGGAACTGGACATATATGTCATATTTTCCTTTAATATCATCACCGAAATACTTCTTTACGAGAGCCTCAACATTGCGGATGGCTTCTTTTGCTATCTCTCCCAGTTTGCCTGTGGCAATTATCACTGAATCCTTGCCGCCGGGGGTTACTTCCGACTCGATAGGAAGGATAATCCCAGAGAAATTGCCTCCGCTTCCCATGACTGCAAGGCCATTGACACGGCCTATCTTCTGGCCGTCTGTCTTTATTACTTCATACTCTTTCTTCCGCTCGATATACTTGTCGGCAATCTGCTGTTCCAGTGTCCTTGCAGAGGTCTTTGCCATGATTATATGCTGCTTATTCACGAGTTCTGCTCCTTCTTCTTTTGCAATATCCCCTGCTGCCCTGATGAGACCTCCAAGCTCTCTTAGGCGAAGCGTAAGATGCCCCTTCCTGTTGGCTCTGCGTTTTGCCTCCTCAATTATCTGCATTACCGCATCCCTGGAGAAATGCGGAATCTGCTTATCCTTGACTATCTCTTGCGCAATGAACCTGACAAGCTTCTCCCTGTTTTCTTGGGTGTCCGGCATTGTCTCATTCATGTAGACCTCATATCCATAGCCTCTTATCCTGGATCTAAGCGCAGGATGCATAAGCTTGATCGTCTCGTAATTTCCCGCGGCAACAAGTATGAAATTGCATGGCACAGGTTCAGTTCTAACCATTGCTCCTGCGCTTCTCTCGCTCTGCCCTGTGATAGCGAACTTGCCTTCCTGGAGAGCGGTCAATAGCTCCTGCTGTGTGTGCTCCTGCAGTGTGGATATCTCATCAATGAACAGCACGCCCATGTGTGATTTATGTATCATTCCCGCAACGACCCTCTCATGCGCAGGTGTTCCAAGTCCGCCTGACTGGAAAGGGTCATGAAGGACATCACCTAAAAGAGCTCCTGCATGTGCGCCTGTTGCATCCTGGAATGGCGCCTGCTTCTTTCCGAAATTGTCTACAATTACTTTTGGAACCCGTGACCTGTCATTTGCTTTCCTGCTCAGGTTTAGGCTGATAATGATTATCCCCAAGAAGCCGATGCTTCCAATCAGAAGTGCCGCGTAGATGACGTCAGAGATTATCCCGGCTTTCCAAAGATACCATTGGTACCATCCTATGGCAATCGCAATCAGAAGGAATATGAATGTCTGGCTCTTGAAGAAACCTCCTGTCTCAAACCGTGACCTTACCACAATCTCTCTTCCCTTTCCTGCAGGAAGCGTTCTGATGAGCGGCATGTTCTCATCATTTGGATTAGGAAAAGCTACTACATCTACAAGTTTCTCTTTTGGAAGGAGCTCGGCCAGAGCGAGTCCAAGCATGGATTTTCCTGTTCCGGGCTCACCAATTAGTAAAACATGCCTCCTTTGGCTTGCTGCCTTCCTCATGACCTTTACAGCATCGTCCTGTCCGATAACCTGGTCTATAGTATTCTTGCTGATCTCTATGTCCTTGGTGCTGACAAGGTCAAGCGGGCTTTTCAAGACTTTTCTTTTCTCGTTTGCAGCTTTCAATTCCTTTGAGGTCTTGAGCTTTATCTCTCTTGCCATCGTCATCCGAGTTAATCCGCCGTATTTATAAGTTTTGTTAAATCAATCACTTTAAAGCTTTCGCTGAGAGAAAAAAGGGCGAGAGCCGAGAAGTTAGTGTTCAGCAGCGGACTTTCTTTGGGATTGTATCACAAGCATTTTTTTTGATTATCTGGCTTTGGCAAGCGTGACCAGGGTGATAGAAGGCTATTTACAGCAGCAAAATCCATGGCAAACCTTTTTAAATGCCCTATTGTTTCTGGAACAGACAAAATACCAAAAGGTGGTACTCTATGGCTGAAATGATAAAGGAATCAACAAGCAAGTTCATTAAGGTGAGATGCCCGAAATGCAAGAATGAACAGATAACCTTCGGCAAGAGCGCTTCTGTGGTGAAATGCCTGGTATGCAGCAGGACACTAGTCGAGCCATCTGGCGGCAAATCACGCGTTAAAGCAAGGATACTTGAGGTGCTTGAATAGAATGCTTCTCAGAAAAAAAGGATATCCGGAAGAATCTGAATTCGTGCTCTGTACAGTCACAAAGATACAATTCAATTCTGTTTTTGTCCGGCTGGACGAATATGACAAGCAGGGTATGATCCATATCTCTGAGATCTCTCCAGGAAGAATAAGGAACATAAGGGATTATGTCCGCGAGGGCAAGGTAATTGTTTGTATGGTTTTAAGGGTCAACCAGGAGAGAGGCCAGATAGACCTTTCGCTGAGAAGGGTGAATGAGACTCAAAAGAGGATGAAGCTGTCTTCAATTAAGCAGGAGCAAAAGGCCGAGAAGATACTTGAGATAGTAGCGAAGCAGAATAATAAGGATCTTCAGGGTACATATGCCCTTGTCATGTCAAGAATATCTGATAAGTATGCCCGTCTCTATGATTTCTTTGAGGATATTGTGGCTGGAAAGGCAAATGCTGAGAAGGCAGGTCTTGACAAGAAATTGAGTGCGAGTCTGGATGAGCTCGTGAGACAGAGGATAAAGCTTCCCGAGGTAGAGATTGAGGGCAATCTGTTCATACAGAGCTATGAGCATGACGGTGCTGAAATAGTAAAAAACTCTCTCCGTAGGTTCGCTGAGGCAGGAGAAGGCATGGTTTCCCTCCATTATGTGGGTGCAGGCAAATACCCTGTAAAAGTTAGGGCGCCCGACTACAAAACAGCAGAGAAAATCATAAAGAAAGCAGTTGATGCCTGCATTTCTTATGCGTCTAAGCATAAGTCGCAGGCAAGCTTCGAGCGTATTGAAAAATGAGACACATACTTAAATGCACCGCCTGCGGCATCTACACCTTAAAAGATGAATGCGGCAATTGCGGACAAAAGACAATTGAGCCAAGGCCTCCAAAATATTCTCCTGAGGACAAGTATTCCTCCTATAGGCGAGCTGCAAAACAGAAAACACTGATGGAAAGAGGGCTGATTTGATGTCTTGGAAATTCGAACTCATCGGCAAGAGACCTAAAATGAATAAACCAATATTCATAGAAGGCTTGCCGGGCATAGGGAATGTCGGCAAGGTGGCGGTGGATTTCATAGTTGACAAGACAAAAGCGAAAAAACTCTATGAAGTCAGCTCCTATAGCATGCCTCACAGCGTGTTCGTGAACGAAGAGCATCTTGTGGAGATGCCCTCAATCGAGATTCATTATGCCAGACATCGCGGACAGGATATTCTATTTCTCACAGGCGATGTCCAGCCTATTGATGAGGTAACCTGCCACGAGTTCTGCGAGCAGCTCTTGGATATACTTGAAAGTTACGCCTGCAAGGACATTGTAACCACCGGGGGCATTGGTCTCCAGGAGGCGCCAAAGAGCCCTAAAGTCTATGTGACAGGTAATTCAAAGTCAGCCGTGCAGAGATTTACTGAAGGCACGGATGCGACAGACAGGATTTATGGGGTTGTTGGCCCTATCGTCGGGGTGACTGGTCTTCTTCTCGGTCTTGCAGGAAAAAGGAAGATTCCTGCTGCTGCTATCTTGGCAGAGACCCTGGGACATCCGATGTACCTCGGCATGAAGGGCGCAAGGGAGATCCTGAAGATACTGAATGCAAAGCTTAGTCTGAAGCTTGACTTAAACGAGCTCGACAAAGAGATAAAGGAGATAGAGTCAGAGGTCCTGAAGAAGACAAAGGAGCTAGGTCAGGTTTCGAAAGACACAGCCATGAAGAAACTTGCCAAGTATGGCAAGGATGTTACATATATTGGATGATATCTTATTGTGCTCTATAACATGTTTTATCATTCACCACTAAATGAGGTGTTCGGGAGTCAAATTAGCAGAAAGCTACTCTCAGACAGCTTTCAGCACTTTCTTTCCAGCTTTGGATTCCAGAACAGATGCTCTTATCTTTGCAGGTTATCCTCTTTGAAAAAAGAAATCCCCCTTATCAAATGAATTATTCCCAGTAAGCATTATTTGGACTATCCAATTATTCTCTTTTTGACCTACACTGTATTTGACCTATGTATTATTCTCCACTATATTCTCCACTAATTCTCCACTAATTCCCCGCTAATTCCCCACTAACAAAAAAAGCTGTTTGGATACTTATTCTCTTCAGGCTTCTGAAAATGACCGGCTCCGGTGAAAATCTCGCATTCGCTCGGCCACTGCCAGCGTCGAGCTTAGCCAGTATTCAATGCGTGGCTGCCGACCCCGCAAAGTTTTACCAAAACTTTGATCAAAAGAAGTGCGACACAAGGTCCCACATCGTTGCCAATCACTTTATTGTGAGAGGCAACGTCGGGCGGCCGAAAGGCCCGCTCTACCTTCGCCAGCCTTAGTCAAGGCTGAGGGACAACCCCCCCGGCAGCCATGATTTGAAGCAATTGAGAGCTCTCCGATAAGGAGGCAGTGGCTACATTTTCACCGGAGCCGAAAATGACCGAAAGCTTTATATATCAAAAAGGCTTATACCTCGAAAAGAGGGGGCTTAAGGTATCAATGAAACGAAGCAAGACTGATACCAGGATGTTCAGTGACATAAACAGTCAGGATACATCTGGTAAGAAGTGGAAGAAGACAGCCAAGTGGAAGGATCCCTGGCGCTACTAAGTCATTAGGGGGTGTATGATGTACGAAGATGAGTTCGAGGTACTCGGAGAGATACAGGCCAAGCGCGCCAAGTCAAGACGCAGCCTGAGCAGAGTGCTAAACAACAGGAAAGTGTCAAAGTTTGACCTTGATGAAGTCATGGTAGAAGAGATATCGATGGAAGCATAAGCTTTAATAGTATTTGTCTCTCTTTCTTTCAGTATGAACTATGATTTGGAGCTTGACAGGGTTGTATCAGAGATTAGGAAGATCAAAGCAAGGACTGTCCTTGTGCAGCTGCCTGATGGGCTAAAGCCGAGAGCTGGAAATATTGTGGACAGGCTGAAGAGGGATACTGGCGCGGATGTGTTTATATGGCAGTCAAGCTGCTATGGTGCATGCGATACACCAGAGATCAAGGGAATAGATTTGCTTGTGCAATGGGGACACAGCAAATGGAAGTGATGGTTTAAATGATAAAATCTGATATCTATGAAAGGCTGGCTGACCGCTTCAAAGCGGCTTCAGTGATGATAAGCAGGGGCATAGCTGAGAAGCGTCCTATTCTTATAAGGCATCACGCTGATTGCGACGGATATGCCGGAGCAGTCGCTCTTGAAAGAGCTATCCTTGAGATGCTCTACCAGCACCATAGGAGGGAAAGTGACATTTTCTATTATTACAGGAGATCGCCGTCAAGGACGCCTTTCTATGATTACAGCGATGCCACAAAGGATGTAAGCAATTTCCTTGCGGATGTCATGCGCCATGAGCACAAGAGGCCCCTCATCATCGTCGTTGACAATGGTTCATCATCCGAGGACCTGATGAGTCTGCGCAAACTCAAGATATATGGTGCGCAGCTGATTGTCATCGATCATCATCCGCCATGCAAGGAAAATGATAATTACATAGACTTGCATATCAATCCTCATTTCGTGACCTCTTCTTATGGCATAAGTGCAGGAATGCTTTGCGCTGAGATCGCCGCGCAGCTGATGCCTGGCATAGAAGATATGGAGCTTCTTGCCGCTCTTTCAGGTGTAGCTGACAAGTGCGAAGGCACAGAGCTTGACCAATATCTGATGCTGGCGGAGAAGAAAGGCTACAGCAGGCGGAAGATAGAACAGATTGCAGAATGCATCGATTTCGAGACATATTATCTTGGCTTCCTGGAGAGCCGCTACATGGTTGACGACCTCTTCTTCGGTGACCTTGCCAAGCAGGATCAACTCATCTCTATGATCAGCCAGGAACTGGCAAAAAGGAAAGCAGCCTATGAGGTTGCTGTCGAAAAGTACACTTTATCAGAGAACATGGGAAGTTTCGCACTCGCATCGCTTGACTTGGAGGCAGTATCAAGGGAAGGCGAATATCCACGGAGAGGAAAGATAATTGGAATGGTTCTGCTGCACGTAAGGGAGAAGCTGGGTAAGCCCGTTGTCGCATACGGCTATGGCAGGGATTTTCTCACCCTCAGGTCAGACAAGTCTCTGGATGTAGACCTCGCGAAGATAATTGCAGGCTTGAGGCAGGCTATGCCCTACGCGCTTGTCGAGGGAGGAGGCCATGCCAAAGCTGGAAGCATTAATTTTATTGCCGCAGCAAGAGATGAAGTTGTAAAGTATGTCCACGACACTCTGGCAAAGGCAAACTATATAAATCCTTGATTTGGTTTAGTATCTCATGTCGCTTGTAAATCTGTTGCTCTGCCTGATGGCTTTTATAGGTGCGCTTTGCGGTGTTGCGCTGGCATTTATCGCTCCCGAAGAGATAAAGCCATACCGGAGATATCTTGTGCTTTTTGCCTCGCTCATGTTTAGCCTTTCGGCCCTGATGCCTTTTATCTACCAACAGACACACATAATCCTCGTGATTGTCGCGTTTGTGTTGCTATTTTTCCTTGCAAGGCAGTTCAACCATTATCTAAGGTATGCCTTTCCTCTGCTTGGTTTCTCAATCATGTCAACTTCAGGGTTGCACATGACGCTTTCCAGCCTATTTGTATTTGCTTTGGGGCTTCCATTGGGAAGCCTTGACATGCTGCCATACATATCCGATAATAAGCTCAGGTTCAACCTATACAGTATTCTTAACAGGATATGGCCTTATTCACTGATTGCTCTAGCAGCCCTTTCATATCTTATCCTTTTTTAGTTTCAGATGATAGCCTATCAGGCAGAAAAGCAGATGCGCTGCAGGACCAAGTATGAGAAGGGCAAGAGTCATCTCAAATGTTGGCGCCTTGAATATCCAGACAAAAGCCAGAATCCCAATAACATAATCTAATTGGTCCCATGGAAAGAATGATCTGCCTGGCTCGATATTCATACGCCTCTTGATGAAGCTTTTCATGAGGTCGCCGAAAAGGGCCCCGAAGCCAAGGAGGAATCCAAGAAGTATTATCTCATGGGCGCCAAGGTTTGCATAATTTATATATGAGATAGTCCAGAAGAAATGGACATCATACAGCAATGTCTGGATATAGACAAGGAATATAGCGAAGAGAATCGCGAAGAAGAACCCTCTGTAAGTCTTATGGCTTCCAAATATCCTTTTGCCTCGCCAGCTTTTCCCTAAGTCGACAGGGATATCGAGGAATCTTATTCTCCTGACAAAAACAGGTATCATGTTTGAGATGAGACCCGGTGAGGCATAGTAAAGAGCCGTTCCGAACATCACGAAGAGCCCAGAATAAGTGTCAGAGAACTGGATGAGGAAAGCCACCACAAGGCCGATGATGACGCCGACAATAACCTGGAAGAGCGTATGGCCCATTATTTCTTGGAGTTGGTCAGGATTGAGTTTCTTCTGAAGCTTTAGCGTCTCAATCATTCTTTTTATGACCTTTGTGTTCTGCCCGGTTGCCTGCCTGACTCCGAATGCGTCTCTGATGACTATGATTGAGAATACGCTTGTCACCACAAACAGCGGAGTCAGCCCTTGCTGGAAATATATAGAGGCAGAAAGGGCAGTTACAAGTGAAGCGTGCGAGCTTGGCATGCCTCCGGTCTCCAGGAAGCTTGCAAGCCAGGATTTCCTGCTATCCAAATCAATGATAGTTTTCAGGAGCTGCGCCGCTAGAAAAGCTACTGCGCAGCTGATTATGACCTTGTTATATAGTATCTCCTCTATCATTTCTAAACCTTAGGTATCCTAAGACTGCTAATCATAAGGACACCCATAACCAAATATAATATTATAGCCCACCACTGAAACATTCCGAACAAAAGGAACAGCACAGGAAATATAATTCCGTTCGTCGTTATCGGAACGCCTACGAAACCATGGCGTTTGATTATACCAAACCTAGCCAGCCGAAGTATCCCGCATGATAAGAAGAAGCACAGCACGAAAACCTCCACGTTACTGTCAAGGCCTTGTGAATATCCGAATACGGCAGGCGCTATCCCAAAGCTTATCGTATCCGAGAGGCTGTCAAGATGCTTTCCGAAATCGCTTTCTTCCTTAAGCCATCTGGCTATCCTTCCGTCAGCGAAATCAGCGACCACAGCTGCCAGCATTAAGGCTGCTGATATCTTGTACTCCCCAATGGTTGCGTGGAATATGGATAGGAGGCCAAACACCGCGTTAGCTATTGTTATGGTGTTCGGTATGCTTGCATAAGCAAAAATACTCTCATGCAATCTCTGTTTCGCCTTCTGTGACACGGTCTCCCTCCTTGACGAGTATCTCGGTCTTCCAGGGCAGCATCAGTATTACCTGGCTTCCGAGGTTGATTCTTCCGATCCGCTGGCCTTTCTTTACTCTCTCGCCTATACGGACAAAGCATTCGATTCTTCTCGCGACGAATCCAGCTGCTTGGATTATCTTGAGCCTGATACCTTGGCCTTCGATTATTATCTCATTCTTTTCGTTCTGTAGGGCAAGCTTTGTCGCACTCCTGAAGCTTCCCTTGGTGTGCTTGACAGATTTCACAACGCCCCCTATTGGGGCTCTCTGCACATGCACATCAAGAGGTGACATGAATATCACAACCATCTTACCATTTTTGCTCAATCCTCTGGATGCGTCCCTGATCTGTCCGGCAAGGCCTTTATTAACATCAACTATCCCTGGACCATAATCCATCACCTTGATGACCTTGCCGCTCGCAGGGCTGACTATGCTCTTCCCTTTCGGGATTTGGCGCCTTGGTTCCCTAAGAAAGTAAAGTTTCCAGAATAGCAGGTACAGGACTATAGAAAGTGCCATAAATAGTGCGATATATACAAACCACATATACACCGAATCTTATCTAGCATAATATAAAACTTTCGGATGCTTTGCATTGAAGAACCCGTTAGCAAAGCATAAGTTTTGCTTTAAGGAAATCTCGATTGCACCAAAACTTAATAAACTCTGGAATCAGGCGATAGCGGGATGGAAAGGATAGATATAAAGAGATTGCATGAGAAGCCAAAGCTCATCTATCTGAAATACAGGGTATACATACTTCTTGCCGCAGTGATTCTTTCAGTAATCCTTGCGGTTGTATATTTCAATTCCTTGAACCTGACAATAGAATCTAGCGAACAGCTGCGGGTTTTTGTCTCGCGCTTCGGGCCATGGTCTGCGGCAGCACTGATAGGGCTGATAATAGTCGAGCTAATGTTCCTTCCGCTCCCTGCATCTGTTATAGCCACTATGGTCGGATACATGTATGGTCCGATTACTGGAACCTTCTATTCATATATAGCATACATAACTGTCGCTGTGATAGCATTCTTGGTCTCAAGGAAGTTTGGAAGGCCTATAATTGAGCACATAATAAACAAAGAGACTCTCGAGAAGTATGACCTTTTCTTCAGGTCAAGGGGAAGGAGAGCGCTCTGGTTCGCCTACGTATTCCCTTTTTTCCCTAATGTTGTAATGAGTTTTGTCATAGGGACAAGCAGGATGAGGTTTAAGAGTTTCATCATTTACCCTCTGATAGGATATATCCCTAATCTTTTTTTGCTTAATTATATGGGTCATCTGCTTGCCATATTCGGCCTGAACATATTCCATCTTGCGCTCATGGCAGTCCTCGTAGTGATATTGATGATATTCTATGGTCTATGGCATAGAGGAAGGCAAAAGTTATAACCCTGTCTTTTTTCCCTATGGCTCATGCCGATAATACTTGATTGCTACACCGATGAGCCTGCAGGTCTTGGCGTACCACCCTATCTTGGCGTCTATCCAAGGTACATCGCAGGCCGGCTCTGGCTTGACCGCGAAAATGTTGAATACATTACCATAGATGATGCGAGGCTTGCCCTTAGATATGGGGGAAAGAGAAGGAATGGCATGCAGACCCAGATAACAACTTATAATCTCACGCGGGAGCCAGACGAGACCATGCGCGTTCTGGAAAGCGGAGATGACTTGATTGTAATCTGCGGCATCCAGGTACCTGGCAAATATCTCTCAGCTCTTCCCGGGACGCTCCATGAAGTAAACGGGCTCATAGCAGGTCTTGATTGCAGAAAAATCCTCACAGGGCCTGCTGCCACTGATTTCGGCACCAGGCTTGAAGGAGGGAAATCAGCTGAAAAAGCAGATAACAGGCAGTTTGATGAGGTCATCCCTGAGTATGTGCGTGGATATGATGAGATAGCTGATTGCGCCATAATGGGTGCAAAGCTTGTGGATAGCATCCCTTATCCAGTCATCGCCGAGCTTGAGACAGCAAGAGGCTGCAGGAGAAAGCCAGGCTGCAGTTTCTGCACAGAACCGCTGAAGCACAGGTTTGCTTTCAGGAAGATCCAGGACATCAATGCAGAGGCAAAGGCCCTGCGCAGGCATGGTGTTGTTGATTTTCGACTGGGCAAGCAGTCTGATCTTTTCGCATGGAAAGACACTGACCTGAACCGAATGTTGAAAGGCATAAGGGGCTTGAAAGTCCGAACTCTTCATATAGACAATGTCGATCCGGCGAATGTCACCTCCGCAAAAGTTGAGGCAGTAGTAAAGTATTGTACTCCTGGCAATGTAGCTGCGCTTGGCATTGAATCCTTCGACAGGAAAGTCGCGATGGATAACAATCTCAATTCTCTTCCTGAGACTAGCCTTGAAAGCATAAGGCTCATCAACCGGCTGGGAAGCAGAAGAGGTGATAACGGCATGCCTTGCTTCCTTCCTGGAATCAACCTGTTATTCGGCCTGAAAAGCGAAACCAGATCCACACATAAGGAGAATATGAGGTACTTAAAGAGGATATATGATGAAGGGCTAATGGTCAGGCGCATTAACATCCGCCAGGTCGCAGCTTACCCGGGAACCAGGCTGTTCGAGGAATGCGGTGATAAGTTCATCAGAAAGAACAGGAGGTTTTATTGGAAATGGAGAAACGAGATTAGGCAGATGGTTGATAATCCTATGCTAAAGAGACTTGTCCCTGAGGGCACTGTGCTAAAAGGAGTGAGGATGGAAGTCCATGACGGCAATACAACATTCGGCAGACAGCCTGGAACATATCCTTTGATAGTAGGTGTGAAAGGCAGGCTGGAGCTTGGCAGTGTCTGCGATATCAAGGTTACAGGTCACATGCTCCGTTCAGTGGTTGGGGAGATAGTGTGACAGTGCCGTCTTTTATCAAATTCATCTTTTATCATATATGTTTGGGATATCTTCAGGGTATATTATAATTAAGTCTGCATGCCTTCCAATTCGTTTGAATACATAAATTTTAAATATTAGGTTCTGCAATATATGCTATTATGGCAATTAATTTCTTCAACAGCCTTGAGTATCTTGAACCTAGATGCAAAGGTTGCGATACTGTGTTGGAATATGGCATAAACACCTCTTTTGATTCAGTCAAAGACACCCATATATGTAATAAATGCGGCTCAGAAATAAGGTAGTCACAGGATATCAACTTGCTGGCTCAAAGATTGGCCAGGCATACCTGTCTCGAATATGACTCTGAGAGCCCCTTTATTGCCATGAGGAGCAGCCACTCTTCCTTTTATGGTCTTCCCTGCTTGGGTCTTGAATTCAACATCCTTGCCGACCATACCAATGGCTTTTTCCCTGCTGTCGATTTCCGGACAGGTGACTATCATATGGCTGTCCTTCTGCGTATGCACGCTGGAGCGGAAATTCACTATTGTGCCTTTCATGAGAGCGCAAGAAAAAGAGGGTATTTATAAATATTGCTGCCTGTTTGGATATGTACAGCGAAGTGACCCCTTAACGACATATACCTTAAACATCAGTTTTATTATAAATTCTGTGTCTGTAGACACTGTTTCCAAATCGTCACATATAAATAGTACCTATGTTTTATTAAACCGGAGGTGAGTGTATGTTCAGATGCCCAAAATGCAAGAAAACAAATTCTGTCAAGGTCGGA
>Ga0101944_10002058_pt1 | contig 35314 bp, 28 predicted proteins | sample DewCreD2012metaG_FD_75245 | JGI IMG/M metagenome (GOLD analysis project Ga0101944, IMG submission 75245) | Hot spring sediment bacterial and archeal communities from British Columbia, Canada, to study Microbial Dark Matter (Phase II) - Dewar... ... | reverse complement strand
TCGAGGAATGGTTCAACCCGCCGACCATGACCGCGTGGATCAACNAGTTCCACCGCCTCAGCGTCGCGGCCATCCTCACTGACCCCAACCGGGGCTACACCCTGGCCGCCTACACCAACGACCTCATCGCCCTCCGCACCTACGTCACCAACCGCTACAACTTCCTGCTGAACCACCCGGACCTCACCCCCGCGCGCCCCGCCATTCAAGCCGTGAACGGACCGGCCACCAACGTCTTCGCCGGCGACGTTCCGTTCGTCACCGCCACCGTCGTGCCCGACGGCACCAGCGGCCTCAGCTCCGTCTGGCTTTACTTCCGGCCCCAGGCTTACGGCAAATTCACCCGCGTGCCGATGCTGGACGACGGCGCGCACGGCGATGGCGCGGCGGGGGACGGCGTGTTTGGCGCGGCCACGACCAATTACCCCGCCGGCACGAAGGTCCGGTATTACGTCGAGGCGCGCGGCAGCAACGTCGCGCAGGCCGCCCGCTTCGCGCCCGCCCGCGCCGAGAACGTCACTTACAGCTACCGGGTGCTCGCCGCTGCCGCCACCACCACGCCGGTTATCATCAACGAATTCATGGCCGACAACGCCACCGCCCTCGCCGATCCGCAGGGCCAGTTCGACGACTGGATCGAACTGCACAACGTCACCGACGCCCCCGTGGACCTGACCGGCCGCTACCTCTGCGACAACCCCGCAAACCCGCGCAAATGGGCGTTCCCGGCAGGAACCACCATCCCCGCCAACGGCTACCTGCTCGTCTGGGCGGACGAAGATGGCGGCGCCACGCCCGGCCTCCACGCCAACTTCAAACTCAGCAAGGCCGGTGAACAAATCCTGCTCGTGGACACCGACGCGAACCTCAACCGGATTCTCGACTCGATCACCTTTGGCCCGCAGACGACCGACCTTTCGTATGGCCGCACCGCCGCCAACGCCGACGTGTGGGCCATCATGAACCCGACGCCCGGCGCGCCCAACCAGTGAAACGATCCGGGCCGCCCTGCCCAACTCATCGCCACGCCCCTCCCGGGCGGCCCCCGGGGATTGCCCTTCACCCTTATGGGGGATTCACCGTGTTGTGACTTTGGTGTAACATCGGGCACCTTGTGCCTGTGAAACTGGCCATGCTTGCGCTCCCGGCTGCCGCCTTCCGCGACAGCCTGGGGATGCTCGTCGCCTCGGTGGCGGTCGGCTCGGCACTGGCCGCCCCACTCATCACCGGATTTTCACCCGGCGGAAACCTCGCCTGGTCCGGAGCCACCCACCCCGGCATCTGCACGGTGGAAACCGCCGCCTCGCCACTCGGCCCCTGGCAGCCGGGGCAAAACGTGTTTTCGCTGTCCAGCACCGGCAGCGTATCGGTGCCCCTGGCCGCGGCGGACCGATTCTTTCGCCTCCGGGAAGTCGGCGTTCCCGCCACCGGCGCCGGCTTCACCAATCTGGTCCACGCCTACGGCGTCCTCGAAACTCTGGCGGGCGACGGCATCGGACGGACCGACAACACCAGCTACTGGCAGCCGCACTTCGAGGGCGCGCCCGGGCCGTCCGTCTCGCTCTCGCGGCCACACTGGGCGCTCGCCGACCCTGCCGGCAATCTTTACATCGCCGACAAGAACAGCCACGCCATCCTCCGGCTCGCCCCCGACGGCCGCATCCACACCCACGCCGGCACCCATGTTGGCGGCTTCAACGGCGATGGCCCCGCCCCGGCCACCGCGCTGCAACTCAACGCCCCCAACGCCCTCTGGGTGCGCGCCGACGGGACCGTCTATGTCCTCGACACCGACAACGCCCGCGTCCGCCGCGTCACCACCAACGGCGTCATGACCACCTTGTTCAACGCCAAAAGTGACGTCAGCACCCCGCTCGGCGGTGGCCGCTGCCTGTGGGTGAAGGACGACGAATCGCTCGCCTACTTTGGCAACACCGACCGGATTCGCAAATGGACCCCCGGCGGCGGCCTGGCCAATCACGCCACCGGCTTCAGCGAACTGGGCTGCTTTTACGTCGAGCCGGACGGCAACCTGCTGGTCGCCGACCGCGGCGCGCACCGCGTTTATCGCGTTGCCACCAACGGCACCCGCGTCACCCTCGCCGGCAACGGTGCCCCCACCGGCGGCGGCAACGGCCAGCCGGCGCTGCTCACCGGGCTGCCCGGCCCGCGCGGCGTCTGGCCCCTGCCGACCGGCGGTTTTCTCCTGCTGCTCCACGACGGCGCGCAACTCTGGTATGTGGACGCCGCCGGCATCGCCCGGCTGCTCGTCAACGGCGGCGGCGGCAACGCCTTCGTTCACGCGGGCGACGGCGAACACTTCTACGCCCCAACCGAGGCCCGGATTGGCGAGGGGCGCAGCGTGGCGCTGGATCACGCCGGGAACATCATCCTCTGCGAGAGCGATTACGGCTTCATCCGCCGCATCCGCTTTCAACGCCTGCCCGACTGACCCGCCATGCCCCAGGACCACCACCTTCAGGCGCAGCGGTTCGAGTTGAAGTATCTCATCTCGGAAACGCAGGCGGAGCGGCTCCGCGATTTCGTGGCCGCCCATCTCGAACTGGACGACTTTTCCGCCGCGCAACCGGAACGCGCTTATTCCGTTCACAGCATCTACCTCGACTCCGACGGCCTGGCCACGCACCACGCCACGATGAACGGCGACAAGAACCGCTTCAAACTCCGGCTCCGTTGCTACACGCTCGACGAAGCCGCGCCGGTGTTTCTCGAAATCAAGCGCCGCGTGGACAACTGCATCCGCAAACAACGCTGCCCGCTCCGCCGCGCCGCCGTCCCCTTCCTCCTCGCCGGCCAGACGCCCCCGGCGCAACTGCTCCCGTCCCACCTGCCCCGCCACCTCGCCGCGCTCGAGGATTTTCTCGAACTGGCCGGCCGCCTCGCCGCCACGCCCCGCCTCCGCAATCATTACCAGCGCGAGGCCTGGGTCAGCCCCGGGGACAACCACCTCCGCGTCACCTTTGACCGGCGCGTCTTCGTGCAACCGTGGTTCACCGGGGAATTCGTCCCGCTGGACCGGCCCCATCAAATTTATGGCGACGTGGTGGTCTTCGAGGTTAAATTCACCGACCGCTTCCCCAACTGGTGCCGCCGCATGGTGGAGGAATTCAACCTGATGCGTTCCGCGGCGATGAAATACTGTGGCGGCGTGGCCGCGCTGGGACCGGAACATTTCCGCGCGCCCGGCCCGGCGGTGCCCGGCCCGACAAGGGAGGCAAGTTGCGCATGAACTGGCTGTTCAGCGGTGATTACGGCCTGGTGCCCACCAACTACACGTTGCTGGCCATCGGCCTGCTGCTCTCCTTTGCCGGCGGGCAGGCCGTGGCGTGGACCTACATGTGGACGCACTCCGGCCTCTCCTATTCCCGCAGCTACGTCAACACCCTCATCGTCATGCCCGTGCTGGTCTGCCTCGTCATGATGGTGCTGGCCAACAACCTCATCGTCGCCTTCGGCCTCATGGCCATCTTCGCTCTTGTCCGCTTTCGCACCGTGCTGCGGGACACGCTCGACACCGCTTACGTCCTTGCCGCCATCGTCATTGGCCTGGCCTGCGGCACGCTCAAATTCACCACCGCGCTCATCGCCTGCGCCGCCACCGTCGGCCTCATGCTCTACTTCTGGCTCACCCACTCCGGCACCCGCCAGCGTTACGACCTCATCCTCAACTTCCAATGGCTGCGCCCCGCCGCCGAACTGGCCGCGCTGCAACCGCTTTTCGACCGCCATTGCCGCTCCGTGATCTGCGCCAGCCAGCGCAGCGAGGAGGGCGGCGCGCGCCTCAGCCTCTCCTATCGCGTCCGCCTCCGCGACCCCGCGCGCGGCGCGGAACTCGTCGCCGAACTTCAGGCCCTCGAGGGCGTCGCCCGCGTTGCCAGCCTCGCCGCCCAGGACGAATCCGAATTATGAAACCGGCCGTGTCCGAACCCATTCCCATTCCGCCCGCGCAACGCTGGCGCGATTTCCGCCAGCGCGTGCTGCCGGGGACCGTCTTTGCCGCCGTCCTCGTCCTCCTCGCCGCCCTCTGGCGCGAACAGCTCGCCGCCCCCGTCATGGTCGGCCAGGCCGAGGCCCTGACCGTCAATGTCGGCGCCACCCAGGCCGGCACCCTCGGCGGCCTCACCGTCACCCGCTTCCAGCAAGTCCGCGCCGGCGAAACGCTTGGCCACGTCATCGTCGCCGACGCCCGCCTCATCGCGGCCTCGCTGGCGGTCATCCGCGCGGAAATTGACGCCCTCCGCGCCGGGGCCGGCGACCGTCCGCTGGCCGCGCAGCAGCGCAACGCGATGGAATACATCCGCCTCCGGCTTGACTGGATGCGGCAACGCGCCGCCCTTGCCAGCGCGCAGGTCAACCTCCAGCTCGCCGAAGCCGAGGTCACCCGGGCCGAGGCGTTGTTCCAGGAACGCGTCGTGGCCCAGACCGAACTGGACCTTGCCCGCGCCACCCGCGACGCCCACCGCCGCGAAATCGAGGAACTGCAACGGCTCGTCACCGAAGGCGAGGCCGGCATGAAATCCCTTTCCCCGGAAGCCGACGGCGACCTCACCCTCGTCACCGACGAAGCCCTCCGCGCCGCCATTGCCGTCGAGGAGGCCAATCTCCGCCTCGCCGAGGCGCAGTTGAGTCCCGTGCCGCTGATTGCGCCGGTGGACGGCATGGTGACCACCGTGTGGCACCGGTCCGGCGAAGCGGTGGCGGCGGGCGCGCCGGTCGTCACTGTGGCCGCCGAGCGGCCCACGCGCATTGTGGCGTATATGCGCCAGCCCGCCGGCCTCGAGCCGAAAGTGGGGACGAGCGTCCTCGTGCGCAGTCGCGCCAATCAGCGCCTGAGCGCCCGGTCGTCCGTGGCGGGTGTGGGGGTGCAATTGGAACCGCTGCCGGCGGCCCTCCTCTCCAGTCCCCGCTTCTTCCAGACCAACGCCGAGCTTGGCCTGCCGGTCAACATCCCCGTCCCGCCGGAGTTGCGCCTCCGCCCCGGCGAAGTGGTGGACGTGCTGCTGGCCCCGGGCGGCGAATGACCCGCGCCGCCGGGTCCGGCTTGGGGATTGGCGGCGGGCCGCGTTGCCCGTAGTCTCCGCGCAGGGCTTCGCCCCCGCGCCGCCGCGGAACCGACGCCCGCCGCCAGGGCTGCGGCCCGCCCCCGGCAGGGGCATCCGCCCGGCCCGGACAACTTGACCTCTTGAAATGAACCGGCCCGCCGCTCCCGCCCCGCCCGCGCTGGTCCGCGCGTGGCGGCTGGCTGCCCGCGTGGCCGCCTTGTGGCTCGCGCTCGTCGCGCTGGTCATGGGCGTGGCGCATTGGCAGCACAAGACGAGCGACCCGTGGAAATCGCCGGCGCTGCTCGCGCTCAAGGAACAACTGCGCGCCGAGCCGGCGAACGAGCCGCTCAAGCGGCAAATCCGCGAACTGGACCAGCGCCTGCGCGAACGCTACTTCCGGCTGCTGGCGCTCAAGACTTCCGGCGTCTGGCTGTTGCTCGGCGGGGCCGCCGTGTTCATCGTCGCCGACACGCAGGTGCGCCGCCTCTCCCGGCGGCCGCCCCGCCCGCAACCCGACCCCGGCGCGGCCGCGCGGCACGCGGCCGAGCAGCGGATGGCGCGGCGCGCGGTGATCACTTGCGGCGGGATCGTGGCGGCCACGTTTTTGGCGGTGGGCCTCACTTTTCCCCACCGGCTGCCGCACGGCGAAACGCCGCGGGCGTCCGCCGCGGGCGCCGCGCCGGACGCGAGTCCCGCCGACCACGCGCCCGTCGCCGAACTGCGCGCCGCCTGGCCCGCGTTTCGGGGTTACACCGGCGGCGGCGTCGCCCCGTTCACCAACGTCCCCGCGCGCTGGGACGCGGCGGCGGCGGTGTGGCGCACGCCGCTCGAGGCCCCGGGCTTCAGTTCGCCGATTGTGTTTGGCGGGCGGGTGTTTCTCACCAGCGGCGACGCGGCGCGGCGGGAGGTGCTTTGCTTTGATGCGGCCAACGGCGCGTTGCGGTGGCGGCGCGAACTGGGGGCCATTCCGGGCCGCCCCCCCGCGCTGCCCGAGATTCCCGACATGACCAGTTATGCGCCGAACACGCCAGCCACGGATGGACGGCGGGTGTATGCGCTCTTTGCCACCGGCGAACTCGCGGCCTTCACGCCCGAGGGCGAACGCCTGTGGGCGCGCCACCTCGGCGTGCCCCGCAACCCCTACGGCCACGCCTCCTCCCTCGCCGTCTGGCGGGACCGCGTCATCGTGTTGTTCGACCAGGGCGAGCCGGAGGACCGGCTTTCCAAATTGCTCGCGCTCGAGGGCCGCACTGGAACCACCGTCTGGGAAAAGCCCCGGCCCGTCGGCGCCTCCTGGGCCTCGCCCATCGTCATCGAGACCGCGGGCGGACCCCAAATCGTCACCCTCGCGCTGCCGTGGATCATCGCGCATGACGCGGCCGGCGGCGCGGAACTCTGGCGGGCGGCCGCCCTCGAGGGCGAGGTGACGCCCTCGCCCATTTTTGCGGGCGGACGAATCGTCGCGGTCAGCCCGGGGGCGCGCCTGCTGGCCATCGCGCCGGAAGGCCGCGGCGACGTGACCAAAACGCACATCGCCTGGAGCGTCGAGGATTTCCTGCCGGACATTTCCAGCCCGGTCAGCGACGGCGAACGTGTCTTCACCATCACCAGCGGCGGCGTGCTGGCCTGCTTCGATTTGCGGGACGGGCGAAAACTCTGGGAACACGACTTCGAGGCCGAGGTTCACGCCTCGCCCTGCCTGGTGGGCGGCCTGGTGCTCTGCGTGGGGATCAAGGGCGACCTCTTCGGCGTGGCGGCGGCGGGCGAGTTCCGCGAACTGTTCCGCGTGAAGCTGGAGGACGAATTTCAGGCCAGCCCGGCGCTGGCGGAGGGCCGGATCATCCTGCGCGGCGCCAGATACCTCTGGGCGTTTGCGGCCGGGCCGTGAGCGGCCCGGCGTCCGGGGCCGGGAGGGGTCGCAAAAAAGGGGCGGTTCTTGGCAAAATCAACGTAGCCGCCCGCCGCCGCCGGGCCGAGGATGCGGTCACGGTCATCGCACCGGGCCGCCATGTTGTCAGCGCTTCAGCGTTTTATGGATCGGCGCGAGTTTTTCCGGGCCACGGCCCGGAACGGCTCGCTCGTCGTGCTGGGAGTCGCCGCGTGGCTGCTCGCCCGGCGGCGGGGCGGGCAAACCTGCCGCGCCAACGGCATCTGCCGTCGGTGCGCGGCCTTCGCGGTGTGCGGGCTGCCGACGGCGCTGTCCGCCAAATCCGGGCAGGCCCGCATAAAAGAACAGGGCACATGAACGCTCTGCCTCCCAACCGGTTTGTCTCCCGGCGCGGTTTTGTCGGCGGGCTGGTCGGGACCGCTTCGTTGTCCGCGCTCGCCGCGCTCGGGGCCGGCCGCCCCAGGCCCGCGAATCCCTTCGCCTACGACGTCCGCCGGTTTCTCGTCACCGACCCGCAACTCCTGCGCTATTCGGAGAAGAAAGTTTTCGCCACCCCGCAGCCCCAACCCCGCGCCCTTGCGCTCGCGCCGAACGGCCACCTGTTCATCGCCGCCGGAAAATACGTCAGCGAGCTGGAACCCGAGGGCACGCTGCTCGGCGAATTGGCGTTGACTGAGGAAGCGCGCTGCCTGGCGGTGGCCGACGACGCGATCTATGTCGGCAGCCGGCGGCAGGTGGCGGTGTTCGATTTGAAGGGCACCCGCCGCGCGACGTGGGAAACGCTCCCGGAGCGGGCCTGCCTCACGAGCCTGGCGGTGGGCGCGAACGAGTTGTTTGCTGCCGACGCGGGCCAGCGCGTGGTGTTGCGCTACGACCGATCCGGCCAACTGCTGGCCCGGCTCGGCGAACGCAATCCCGCCCGCAACGTGCCCGGGTTCATCGTGCCCAGCCCGTTCTTCGCCGTGCGACTGGGCGCGGACGGCCTTCTGCGCGTGACCAATCCCGGGCGGCATCGCGTCGAGCTTTACACGACCGGCGGGGACTTCGAGCAGGCGTGGGGCCGGGCGGGCGCGGCCATCGAGCACTTCTGCGGCTGCTGCAACCCCATCAACCTCGCGCTGCTGGCCGACGGGCGAACCGTCACCTTCGAGAAGGGCATCCCGCGCGTGAAACTGCACGGGGCGGACGGCGCGTTCACGGGCGTCGTGGCGGGCGCGGAATCCTTCGCGGAAAACGCCAGGGTCTGCGGGCCGGATGACTGCACACTCGGCGGCCTGGACGGCGTGGCCGATGCCGCCGGCCGCATTTACATTCTCGACTTTGTCGCGGGCAACGTGCGGGTGATGGAGCCGAAGGAGGCGGGCTGAATGTGTCGCAGGCTCAAACCAGTGAAACGCGAAACGTCCGGCGGACGCCGCCCTCCGCTGGAAACTCATTCACCGGTTGAACCGATTTAACCCGCCCCCCCATGAACCACCCGTCGGCCACGCCGCCCACCACGCGTCGCCAGTTCCTGCGCGACGGCGCGCGCGCCGCCGCCGTGGCGGGTTTGGGCGGCCTGCTCGGGCTGGTGGGCACGCGCAGCCGCGCCGACGGCACCGTCTGGCAGATTGACCCGCGCAAATGCCTGCGTTGCGGGCTGTGCGCCACGACCTGCGTGCTCGAACAGTCGGCGGTGAAGTGCGTCCACTCCTACGCCATTTGCGGCTACTGCAACCTCTGCACCGGCTACTTCGAACCGGAGCCAAACGACCTGAACACCGGCGCGGAAAACCAGGCCTGCCCCACCAACGCCATCCGCCGCACCTACATCGAGGACCCCTACTACGAATACTCGATTGACGAATCGCTCTGCATCGGCTGCGCGAAATGCGTCGAGGGCTGCACCCGGTTCGGCAACGGCTCGCTCTATCTCCAGGTGCGCCACGACCGCTGCGTGAACTGCAATGTCTGCGCCATCGCCCGCGTCTGCCCCGGCGACGCCTTCGTGCGCCGGCCCGCCTCGCAGCCGTATTTGCTCAAGGAGACGCACTGACATGGGCGGGGATTTACGATTGGCGATTCACGATTTACGCGCCGGCGGACGGTTCGTTCGTAAATCGTATATCGTATATCGTAAATGGCTCCGCCTCTGCCTGGCCATGGCCCTCTGCCTCCTCAGCCTGACTCCCGCCCCCGCCGAACAGCGCTTCCCGCCGCCGGACTTCAGTGAGACGCAGCATCAACTGCCCGCCACCACCACGCCTGCCGCCCGCGCCGACTGGCTGCAATTCGCGGACGTCGCCGTGCTGGCCGGTTGCCTCGCGCTGGCGACCTGGCTGGTGCATCGCCGCCGCTCCCGGCGCGGGCTGGTCTGGCTCGGCCTTTTCTCGCTGCTTTACTTCGGTTTCTGGCGGCATGGCTGCGTGTGCAGCATCGGCGCGCCGCAAAACATCGCGCTCGGCCTGTTCGACGCGGGCTACGCGGTGCCGTTGTCGGTCACGGCGTTTTTCGCGCTGCCGCTGGGGTTCGCGTTGTTCGCGGGGCGCACGTTCTGCGCGGCGGTCTGCCCGCACGGTGCGTTGCAGGACTTGGTGTTGCTGAAGCCGCGGCGTGTCCCGCCCTGGCTCGAACACGCACTCGGCTTGCTGCCATTCATCTTTCTCGGCGCGGGTGTCTGGCTCGCCACCACCGGCGGCATCTTCCTGTTTTGCCATTACGACCCGTTCGTGCCGTTGTTCCGCTTCGGCGGGCGCAGCGCGATGGTGCTGACGGGCATCGCGCTGCTGCTGCTGGGCACGGTGATTGGCCGGCCCTACTGCCGCTTTGCCTGTCCCTACGGCGCGTTGCTCAAACTCGCGTCCGTGGTGGCGAAATGGCGCGTGCGCACCACGCCGGACGTCTGCACGCAATGCCGGCTGTGCGAGCACTCCTGTCCTTATGGCGCGCTGCGGGAACCGGAAGCCGGTGCCGCCCACCCGCTGGCGCTGCCCCGCGACCGGTGGCGTCTGGGCTGGACCCTCGCGGCGTTGCCGCTGCTGGTGGCGGCGGGCGTCGGCTTGGGCGACCGCTTGAGCGGCCCGGCGGCGAATCTGCACCCGGAAGTCGCGCTGGCCCGCCAGCTCGTGGCGCAGGCGGACACGCCGCCGCCCGTGGTGGCGATGACGCCGGCGGAACTGGCCCTGGCCCGCGCGCAAGTGAATCCGGCGGCCATCCGCGAACGCGGCGCGGCGCTGGAACGGCAGGTGCGCGTGGGCGGCTGGATTTTTGGCGCGTGGCTGGGGTTGGTCATCGGCGGCAAACTGGTCAGCCTCGCGCTGCGCCGGAACCGGACGGACTACGAACCGGATCGCGGCGCGTGCGTGGCCTGCGCCCGCTGCTTCAACTACTGCCCGCAGGAACTGGCGCGGCAAGGGCTGGGGCCGATGTCCAACGGGGTCGTGTCCACGGGAGGCTGACTTTCAACCCGTGCCGCCGACGGGCGCGGCTTCGTCCAACATCGGACCCGGCGCGAGGTGGGTGAGGCGAAGAGAGTTTTGGATTCTGCGATCCGACAAGGATCGCGACAGACCAGAACTTTCGTCATTGGGGCACGGCTTCATCCTCCCGTTCGTCAAGGGTGCGAATCCACCGCACCCGGCGGTGCGATACAATGACCAGCCGGTTCAGAAAGGTTGATTGAGGACGGTCCCGCAGCAGCGGGAGCAGGAGGGCGGCAACCTTCGCCGTGGTTGGTGGATGCGTTTTCACCCGGATGACGCCGTAAGTTCGGACAAGGGCAGCACAACCCAGTCGCCAAAATGCCCGTCCAAGGTGATCAGTGTTCGCTGTTCCGCCACCGCGCGTTGAAGAATCAGCGCGTCGTCGGCGCGTGCCTGGCCGGCTTCGGCGGCGCGGACAATGTCGTGTCCGTGCGACTGCAAAAGCTCCGCCAAGTCGGCCCGCAGCATCTGGTCCAGATAAAGGCGCACGCGGGGTCAGGCCCTCAAGCCGGCTCCAACTCGGTAAATTCGGTGTGCAGCACGGCCTGGCGGGCATAATTCAACGCGGCCTGAATGTCCGCACGGGTCAACTCCGGATAGCCGCGCAGCAGGGAGTCCCAGGATTCTCCCCCGGCCAGTTGTTCCAGCAACACAGCCACTGAAATGCGCGTTCCTTTGATCACCGGACCGCCGCCGCAAACGCGGGGGTTTATTTCAATGCGGTCGTTCATGGCGTGGGAATTAGGCCGGTGCCCGATAAACAGCAAGCGGAGCGGGACCACACAAGGCGAAAACCTCCAGCGGGCACTGGAGTAGTTTGCCGCCGGGATCCAAAAAAACAACTGGCGGCGGAGCTATGCCAAAAGCGGATCCAGCGCGTGGCGGGTGAGGCCGAAGAAGGATTTGAAGTCCGCGATGCGGCGGCGGGCGGGTTCGTGCGTGAAGGGGTCGCTTTCGCGAATGCCTACGAGCATGAGATTTTTCGGCGTGTGCTCGGTGCCGACAAATTCGATGAGCTTGGTGCGGTAGCCGGCCCATTCGAGAAACAACGCGCGCAATCCGTCGGTGGCCCATTCGGCCATGCGCTCGGCCATGATGCCGTGTTCGAGCACGGGCGCGAGCGGCCCGGGGCGGCCCAGTTGCGGGCGCACCTCCTGATGACAGCACGGGGCAAGCACGATGAGTTTCGCCCCCAGTTCCACGCCGCGCCGGAGCGCGTCGTCGGTGGCGGTGTTGCAGGCGTGCAGGGCAATCAGCGCATCCAGGCGCGGCAGCTTTGCCGTCGCGATGTCGCCGGCGATGAATTCCAGGCCGCGCGCTTCGAGGTCGGCGGCGAACTGGCCGAGCTTGTGGACGAGCCTCGGGCGGTTATCCACGCCGAGCACGCGGGCGGCGAGCCGCCAGCGCCGACAGAGCAGATGCCAGAGGCCAAACGTCAGGTAGCCCTTGCCGCAGCCCATGTCGGCCAGGGTCAACGGCGCGGCCGACGGGGAAACCGGTGGCGGGGTGGTGGCCGGGGAAGCTTCCTCCTCGCCCTCGATCCAGACGCGGCGCACGGGCTGGGCTTCGGTGACGGCTTGGGGGGCTTCCGGTGCCCAGCCGCAATCCTTGGCGAGGTGGGAGAAGATTTCGAGGTAGCGGTGAATCTGCCGGTGTTTGTCGGCCATGCTGGGGATGACGCGGCCCTGGTCATCGCAGACGCCCAGGCCCCAGAGCCAGTCCCCGGCGGAGGCGTCGAGCCAGGTGGTTTTGGCGCGGTCATGCGCGCGGCTGGGGGCACCCTTGACACTGGGCCGGTGGCTGATGAGCCACGGCGCGCGGTCGCCGGGAACGGAGAGTTGCCAGTCGCGCGCCGTCGTGCGGAGCAGCGCGCTGCGGAAGCCGCCCGCCAGTTCGCGTTGCAGCCACGCCTCGACCTCCTCGAACCGCAGGTTGCGGGTGAGGTCTTGTTTGGCGTGTTTGGCGGTCAGCGAAAGCCGCGGTCCATCCTTCAACCGCACCCAGCGGGCCGTGAGGCGGCGCGGTCCGTCCGGCACGGTTCCGCCGGAGAGAATGAGGCCGATGAAGGTGTTGTCGGCCAGGCTGGCGGAGACGTGGTGGATGAAATCCTGAACGGGCTGGGAACTGGCCTTCATGGCGGAAGTGTGAAAAGGGAATCAGGCCCGGGCAAGCGGGGGGAAAACAAAACGCCCTCCGTGACCGGAGGGCGCGGGGTGGCGAAACGGGTTCAATTCGCGGGCGGGATGGCCGGGGGGACCGTCGGCGGCGCCGCCGGAGCGGCCGGCGCGGTGCCGGGCGGAAGAGCGGGGGCCGTCTGGCCCTGCAGGGCCTTTTCGAGTTCGGAGGTGCGCCGGGCGTCGGAGCCGAAACGGCTTTGCAGGAAGCCGACGGCGATGGCGAGGACGAAGAACGCGATGGCGGCGTAGCGGGTGGCGGCGGTCAGCACGTTGCCGGAACCGGCGCCAAAGAGGGCGTCCGTGGCCCCGCCCCCAAAGGCCACGCCGATGCCGGCCTCTTTCTTGGGAAGCTGGATCAAAACAAGGAAGATCAGCATCAGGCAAACCAGCACGAGCACGAAGGTCAGGAGGCCGATGAAGAAGGTCATAACAGTGTTTTCGTTGAGCCGCGTCAGATTGAGTTGCGGATTATATCGGCAAAGCTGCGGGATTCAAGCGCCGCGCCCCCGACGAGCGCCCCGTCCACGTCGGGCTGGCTCATCAACTCCCTGGCGTTGTTGGGTTTGACGCTGCCGCCATACTGGATGCGGACCCGCTTCGCGGTGGCTTCGTCGAACATGGCAGCGAGGGTTTTGCGGATGAAGGCGTGGGCGTCCTGCGCCTGCTGCGTGGTGGCGGTCTTGCCGGTGCCGATGGCCCAGACCGGTTCATAGGCCACGATGGTTTCGGCCATCTGTTCCCGGGTCAGGCCGACGAGACTGCCGCGCACCTGGGTTTCCAGCACCTTTTCGGTCAGGTTGCCCTCGCGTTCGGCGAGGGTTTCACCGACGCAGACGATGGGCTTGAGCGAGGCGGCGTGGACGGCCGCCGCCTTCCGGGCGATGAGCGCATCGGTTTCCTGCTGATACTGGCGGCGCTCGCTGTGGCCGAGGATGACGTAGCGCACGGAGAATTCCTTGAGCATCACGGCGGCGATTTCGCCGGTGAACGCGCCCACGTTGTGCTCGCTCATGTTCTGCGCGCCGAGGCGGATGTTCGAGTCGAGGATGGCTTTCGAGACGGATTCGAGCGCGGTGAACGGCGGGCACACGACGATGTCCACTTCCTTCACGCCCGCGAGTTCGCGTTTGAGGTCGTTCACGAGGGCCAGCGCCTCGGCGACCGTCTTGTTCATCTTCCAGTTGCCGGCAATGATCAATTTGCGTTCTTTGTTCATGGGAAAATGGTCCGCGAAAAACCGGCGCTCAAAGGTCCATCCGGATGCGGGCCGGAAAATCCGGGCAAAGCCGCGAGGCGGCCACCGGCGGCGCGGCGGCGGCGACAAAGAATTGCATCTCGCCCATCGGTCCGCACAACCACACCTCGACCGCGCCCGCGTCGAAATACAGGGCGATTTTCTCGCGCATCTCCGCGTCGGTGTTGCCGGGTGAAAGCACTTCCACGCAGATTTCCGGCGCGTGGGGAAAGCAGTTGCGGTTGCCGAGCTCCTGCACGCGCTGCGCCGAAGCCCAGGCGACGTCCGCCGCGCGCACGCCGTCGGCGGTGGAGATGGGGCATTCGGTCAGCACACGGCCGCGGCGCATCAACGTGCGGAGCAGGTAAGTAATTTCCGACTGGTAGAATCCGTGATTGGCGGCGGGCGGGGGACTCATAATCACATGGCCAAAACGGTCCGTCTCGACGCGGCCCTCGATGCGGGCAAGCTCGCGGTCAGCGAGCAATTCCTCCCAGCGGCGCAGATTGTATTCGGTCTGCGCCTCATGCGGCGGTAACTGGATGGTCAGCGTGGCCATGATTCAATATTGTCCCGCGCCGCCGTGCACGACAAGCAACGAAACTTGCGGACGGGGGCGGTCATCCCTTCTCCGTCAACGCCGCGACGCCGGGCAGCACTTTACCCTCGAGGAACTCCAGCGACGCGCCGCCGCCGGTCGAGGTGTGCGACACTTTCTTGTCCGCGCCGAATTTCTTCGCCGCCGTCGCGGTGTCGCCGCCGCCGACCACCGTGGTCGCGCCCGCGGCGGTGGCGGCGACGATGGCCCCGGCCATGGCCCGGGTGCCCTGCTCGAAGGCCGGGAACTCAAACACGCCGGGCGGCCCGTTCCAGATGATGGTTTTGGCCCGGGCGATGACGGCGTTGAACTGTTTCACCGTTTCCGGGCCGACGTCCAAACCCTGCCAGCCGACGGGAATGCCGCCCGCGAGCGTCGCCGTGCCGGTGTTGGCGTCCGCGGCAAACTTGTCCGCCGTAATCCAGTCCACCGGCAGGTGCAACGGCTTGCCCTTGGCTTTCGCCTTGGCCAACAGTTCGGGAACGATCTTCGCGCCCTCGGGATCGAATATCGAGTCGCCAATGGCCATGTTGTCCCGGACCTTGAGGAACGTGTAGGCCATCCCGCCGCCGATGATGATTTCGTCGGCCTTGTCCAGCAGGTTGCTGATGAGCTGGATTTTGTCCGCGACTTTGGCCCCGCCCAGGATGGCGAGCAGCGGCCGCTTCGGGTTGTCGAGCACCGCGCTGAACGCATCCAATTCCTTCTTCATCAGGTAACCGCAGGCGCGCTGCGGCAGTTGCACGCCGGTCATCGAGCTGTGGTCGCGATGCGCGGTGCCGAAGGCGTCGTTGATGTAAACGTCGCCCAACTTGGTGAGGCTCGCGCGGAACGCCTTCACTTTTTCCGGATCGGCCTTGAGTTTGGAGCCGTCTTCCAGCTTCACCTTGCCCTCCTCCTCGATGTGGAAACGCAGGTTTTCCAGTAGGATCACGTCGCCGGGGCGGGCCTGGGCGCAGGCGGCCTCGACTTCCGGGCCAACGCAGTCATGGAGAAACTGCACGGGTTTGCCGAGCAGTTTCTCCAACGCGGCCGCCACGGGTTTGAGGGAGAATTTCTCGATGCGTTTGCCGTCGGGCCGCCCGAGATGGCTCATCAGAATGACCGCTGCGCCCTTGTCCAGGGCGTATTTGATCGTAGGCAGCGCGGCCTCGATGCGTTTGGTGTTGGTGATCGCGCCGGTGACTTTGTCCTGCGGGACGTTGAAATCCACGCGAATGAGGGCGCGTTTGCCTCGCAGGTCGAGGTCTTCGATGAACAGTTTGGACATGGTGAAATTTGGGGTTCTGGTTTCGCTCCCACGGCCCGGGAAAACCGGGCAGCGCAGCTTAACCAAAGCCGGGGGTGAGTCAAAACGGTTTTGCGCCGCGCGATCGGTTAGAAGCGGCGGGAATGGCAGCGGTTAAGCCCGCCTGCCTCGCGCGATTCCCGGCCTGCCACAGGCCGCCGGGCGGCTACTGCGCCAGAATCCGCGCCCGTTCCGCGTGGTATTCCTGCGGCGAGATGGCGTCGGCCTTGTAGCGTTGCAGAAGTTCGGCCAACTGCTGTGCCTTGGTGGTCGGCAGGGGGGAATCGGGCACCGCCAGGGGGACAGGTTGCAAACCGGTCGGAGCGGCGGCGGTCACCGACGGTGCCGACTGGGCAACCCGGCTGGCTGCCGGACGCGCCGCACGGCCGGCGCGACGCGCCTCGTCCGCCAGGCGACGCGCCTCGGCCTCGCGCTGGCGGGCCTCGGCGGCGGCAACGGCCTCCTCGACGGTTTGAATCTGCACCCCGCGCGGGCTGGCGGCGGCAGTTGGCGAAGCCGGCTCAGCGGCCATGCGCTGCCGCACCGCATCCGAAAGCTGGTCGGCGGACGGGGAGCTGGCCGGGACGCCGCCGGGGCTTTGCGACTCCACCGCCGCCGCGCGCTGGCGAACCGCTTCGCGCAAGCGCTGCGTGACCGCATCATCCTCCACCGTGACTGCGGCGGCCGGGGTGGCGGTCATGGCCGGGGCCGGGGTGGCGGCGGGGACGACCCGGGTGACGGGTGCCGGGGTGGCGGCCGGAGCGGCGGGGTCTTCCGCGAGCCGCTGCCGGAGCGCCTCGAGCAAGCGCGCCTCCGTGGCCGGGTCGGCGGCGGACAGGAAAGGAGCAGCACACGTTGCGGCAACCAGGGCGGTAGCCAGCAGCAACCGGGAAATTTTCATGACCGCGTTGTAGGCCAAAACCCCCCGCGAGGCAACAGCTTTCCCGGGACGCGAAAGCGTGTCCCGGTTTCCATTTCCGGCGGCCCCGGTGCGCGGAAACCGGGGCGGAGTTCGTGGAGGCCCCAGTTGCCGCCGCCGTCGCACTTCCCCGGCCCGCCAGGCAGTGGCCGCCCCGGCCAGGATCGTCCCCTCCAGCCCGGTCAACGCGGCGGAGGACGGGTTTGGGGTTACCTGGGCCGGGAGGCGCGTTCCTGCAACCAGCGGATGTCCGGGTTGTTGGGCGACATGAAGACGTCGTTGATGAAGCCGTTTTTCACCAGGGGCGGCGTGGTGCGGGGATCGCGCCAGCGTTTGATTTCCGCGTGGCCGTCGGCAAAGGAGAAGCCGGTGGCCTGGTTGTGATAGACGCCGGGCAGGTCCCAGAAGCGGTATTGCGACGGGTCATCCGGCCAGCCGGAGAGGTTCACCAGCAGGTTGCCCATGTCAATGCTGTCCTCGCGCATGTCGAGCAGCACAAACATGTCGGAGGGCGGGGGGTCGGTGATGTCGGACAGCTTCAGGTAGAGTTTGGCGCGGGAGATTTCCGGTCCCCAGCCGCCGTGCGTGCCGGCCCAGCCGCCGAGATAGATGTTCATGGACATGCTGCGGACCCGGGGCTTGCGTTCGCCGTTGACCACGACGGCGGAGTCATCGGCCGGACAACGCCAGATGGCGAGATTGTTGCCGCAATACTGCCAGAGCGGGCTTTGCTTGATGTTGTGGTCGGGGTCCCAGTTGGCGCGGTTGTCGGGGTTGTAGTCGAGCGTGCCGGTGACCCAGGCGCGGGAGTAGGATTCCGGCCACCACGGGTATTCGCTGGCGTAGGTGAGCTGGTCCTCGTTGTCGTCCGCATACATGCGCCAGGCCAGCAGGAGCGAGCGGTGGTTGTTCATGCAGTAGAGGCCCTGCGCCTTGAACTTGGCGCGGTCCAGCGCCGGCAACAGCAACGCGGCCAGGATGGCAATGACGGCGATGACCACCAGCAGTTCGATCAAGCTGAAGGCCGCGCGGCAAAACCGGCTGGAACCGTGGCTTGGCATGACGGGTTGCGGACCCGGCAAGGTTTCCCCAGCCTTCCGGGGCTGTCAATTCCCGCCCCGGCCCGGGAAAAGGAATTGTCTTCGCCCGGCCCCGGCTTATGTTCTGGCGCGCATGGCCAAGACCTTCGCCCAACTGGGTTTCCCCGGCCGGCTCATCGCCGTCGAAGGCCTGGACGGCTCCGGCAAGTCCACCCAGATTTACCTGCTCAAACGCTGGCTCGAATTGCAGGGCCTGAAGGTCTTCTTCAGCGAGTGGAACTCCTCCGAACTGGTCAAGAGCGCCACCAGCAAGGGCAAGAAACAGGCGTTGCTGACGCCGACGACGTTCAGCCTGATTCACGCGACGGATTTCGCGGATCGTTACGAGCGGCAGCTCGTGCCGTTGCTGCGCGCGGGCTACCTGGTGCTGTGCGACCGCTATGTGTTCACCGCCTTCGCCCGCGACACGGTGCGCGGCTGCCCGGCCGAATGGGTGCGGGCGCTTTACAGCTTTGCGGCGCACCCGGACCTGACGTTTTTCTTCAAGGCGCACCTCGAGGTCTCGCTGCAACGCATCCTCGTGGGGCGGCCCCAGTTGAAGTATTTCGAGGCGGGCATGGACTTGAAGCTGTCACCCGACCCCGAGGAGAGTTTCCGCATCTTCCAGGGGCGGCTGCTCGAACAGTATCTGGCCATGAGCACCGAGTTCAACTTCCACCTGATTGACGCCAACCAGCCGGTCGAAGTGCAGCAGAGCGTCGTCCGCGAAATCGTCGCCAGCCGCATCCACCTCGCCGGGTTCGCCGGGGCCGCGCCCGCCGCACCGCTATGAAACGCCACCCCGCTCCCGCCCGCCGCCGCGCGGCGGCCCCCGCCACCCGCATCATCGTGCCCGTGCCGGTGACGCACCGCTTCTACGGCCACGGCCTGCCGGACGTCGAGCTCGACAAGCTGTCCGGCAAACTCATCGTCGTCGAGGGCGCGGACGGCTCGGGCCGCTCCTCGCAAATCGCGCGGCTGGTGGGCTGGCTCGAGGGCCGGGGCCACGCCACGACGCAGGTGGGGCTGAAACGTTCCACGCTGGTGCGCGAGGAGCTGGACCAGGCGCAGAACGGGAACATTCTCAGCCACACGACGATGAGCCTGTTCTACGCGACGGACTTCGCGGACCAGTTGGAGAACGTCATCATCCCCGCGCTGCGGGCGGGCTTCATGGTGCTGGCGGACCGCTACATTTACACCCTGATGGCGCGCGACCTGGTGCGCGGGGCGGATGAGGACTGGCTCAAGAGCCTTTACGGCATCGCGCTGGTGCCGGACGCGGTGTTCTACCTCAAGGTGTCGCCCGACGTGCTGGTGCAGCGGAATTTCGCCAAGAAGCACGCGCTCGACTACTGGGAAAGCGGCATGGACCTCGGCCTGTCGCGCGACATGTTCGACAGCTTCCTGAAATATCAACGGCTGATGATCGAGCAGTTCGACCGGCTGCGGCGGGCGTATGATTTTGACATCGTGGACGGCGACCGTTCGCCCGAGGCCATCAACGCCGACCTGCGGCGGAAAATCGAGGCCGTGTTACAGGGGCGTTAATTTTCGCGCATCCGGGGCGCGGCCCGGCAAAAGAGCTTGCCGCGCCCGGCGGGAATTGAAATCACACCCGCGGCAGACCCGACCCCACACCCCGCATGGCCGAAGCAAATCCCAAATCCGAATACGTCGTGGGCGTGGACCTCGGCGGCACCAAAATCCTCGCCGGGGTCTTCACGGTGGACGGCCTCAAGTGCGCCGGGAAGGCCAAGTTGAGCACCAAGCCCGGGCGCGGGCCGGAGGCGGTGATGGACCGCATCGCCCGGTGCGTGCGCGACGCGCTGGACGAGTGCGACCTCGACCTCAAGCGGTGCAAGGGCGTCGGCATCGGCGCGCCCGGCGCGGTGGATTTCGATGGGGGCCGCGTGATTTTCGCACCGAACCTGCCCGGCTGGAAAGATGTGCCGCTGAAGAAGGAACTCGAGAAGCGGCTGGAAGTGCCCGTGTTTGTCGAGAACGACTGCAACATCGCCGTGCTCGGCGTGCATGAGAAGGAGTTCGGCGGCAAGCCGCGCAATCTGGTCGGGCTGTTCATCGGCACCGGCATCGGCGGCGGGCTGATTTTGAACGGCCAGTTGTTTTCCGGCGCGCACCACACCGCCGGCGAGATCGGCCACATGGTGCTCGCCGTGGACGGCCCGAAATGCGGCTGCGGCAACAAGGGCTGCCTCGAAGCGCTGGCCAGCCGCACCGCCATCTTCAACCGCATCCAAAGCGCCGTCAAAGAGGGCCAGAAAACCCTCCTGACCGACCTGCTGGATGACAAACTCGAAGACCTCAAGAGCGGCGACTTGCGGAAGGCCATCCGGCGCGGGGACAAGTTCGTCGAGCGGGTCATCGAGGACGCCGCCGAATACATCGGCGTGGCCGTGGGCAATCTGGTCAACGTGCTCAACCCCGAACTCGTCGTCCTGGGCGGCGGCGTGATGGACGCGCTCGAGGACGAAATGCTGGGCATCATCGCCGAGGTGGCGCACGACTACGCCATGCCCGGTGCGAACAAGGACCTGGAAATCGTCGCCAGCAAGCTGGGCGACGACGCGGGCATTACCGGGGCCGCCGTGCTGGCGCGCAAACAACTCAAGTGAGACGCCGCGCCGTTATTGATATTGGCACCAACTCCGTGAAGCTGCTGGTGGCGGACGTGGCTGGCACGGACGTGGTTCCGGTCGTGGAAGCGGCGGAACAGACGCGGCTCGGGCGGGGCTTCTACCCGCACCACATTCTGCAACCGGAAGCGGTCCGGGCGACCGCGCGGGCGGTGGCGCAATTCGCCGCGCGCGCCCGCGAACTGGGCGCGACGGACGTGCGCGTGTTCGCCACCAGCGCGGCGCGCGACGCGAAGAATCCGGGGGAACTGCTGCTCGCCGTGGACGCAGCCTGCGGCTGCCGCGTGCAGATCATTTCCGGCGCGCAGGAGGCGGAGTGGGCGTTTCGCGGGGTGACAACCAGCCCGCAGTTCGTCGCCGCGCCGCTGCTGCTCCTCGACGTGGGCGGCGGCAGCACCGAGTTCATCCTCGGTCAGGGCGAACACAAACATTTCCGGCACAGCTTCCCGCTCGGCGTCGTGCGACTGCTCGAAACCCTGCCCCACAGCGATCCGCCGGCACCCGCAGAACTGAAGGCCACGCGCGCGTGGCTGGACGAATTTCTGCGGCGCGAAGTCACCGCCCGGCTTGAGCTGGCCGTCGCCCGCGAGCGGAGCCAGGGCGAGTTGCTGCTCGTGGGCACCGGCGGCACGGCCGGCGTGCTGGCGAGTCTCGAGGCGCGGCTGCCGGCGTTCGACCGCGCCGCCATCGAAAGCGTCCGCCTGCCGGCGGCGCGTGTCTCGGAGTGGGTGGAACACCTGTGGTCGCTGCCGCTGGCGGAACGACGGCAACTGCCCGGGCTGCCGCCGCCGCGGGCCGACGTGATGCTGATGGGCGCGGCCATTTACGAGGCGGTCATGCGCGCCCTGCATTTTCCCGAATTGCGGGTCAGCACACGCGGGCTGCGCTTCGCGGCGATTCTGGAAACCCCGCCGGAGTAACGCGGGCAAAAAAGAACCGGAGCCACGCGCCGCGGCTCCGGTTGTGAAAGCGGTTTGCGCTCAGGCGCGCGGCGGGAGCTTCTTCTCCACCCGGCTCTTCTCGAGCACGACGTATTTGGGCAGGCCGCCTTCGATCGGGACCCTGACCTCGCCTTCGATCAGCGGACGGGCATACTCGACGAATTTTTCGTTCACCATCATGCCGTCCTCGGCGATCCAGTCCTTCGGGATGAAGTGCTCGACGTTGGCGATGTCCTCCAGCGGCTGCAAATCCGTGGACCAGCGCACGGAACCATCGCCGTTGGTCGTGCGGACGATCTTCACCATGTAACCGCTCTTGCCCTCGACGGCGGCGCGCACGGCGGCCTCGCCGCAGGCAAACCCGTTGGTCGTGTCGGTCAGGCTGGCGAAGTGGGCGGCGGCGCGCTGCGCGTAGCCGAGCAGCACCGTGCGGGTCTTGAGGTTCAGCTTGCCCTGGACGATTTCCTTGAGTTCCTCGGCCGCGCCGGCAAGCACGGGATGGCCGAACGCGTCCAGTTTGGTGTGATCCGCGCCCACTTCCTTGCCGTGCTGGTCCTTGAGGCCCTCGCCCACGACGACGATGCAGTAACGATGGGCCGCCACGGTCTCCTTGACCTTGGCGAGGAACTTCTCCTCATCGAAGGGGATCTCGGGGAGCAGGATGATGTGGGGGGGATTGGCGGGGTTCCCGCGCTTGGCGAGCACCGTGCCGGCGGCGATCCAGCCCGCGCTCCGGCCCATGACCTCGATGATGCAGCAGGAGCCGTCGTCGGTGGCCATGCTGGCCACGTCAAAGCCCACCTCCATCACCGTGGTGGCGTTGTATTTGATGACCGAGCCGTAGCCGGGGCAGTTGTCGGTGTGCGGCAGGTCGTTGTCAATGGTCTTGGGCACGCCGATGACGCGCATTTCGTAGCCGCGCTTGACGGCTTCGAGATGAATCTTGTGCGAGGTGTCCTGCGAATCGTTGCCGCCCGCGTAGAAAAAATAGCGGATGTTGTGCGCGGCAAAGACCTCGAACAGCCGGTCCATGTCCTTGGCGGCCTGTTCGGGCTTCTTCTGGAAATTGATCTTGTAGCGGCAGGTGCCGAGCGCGGCGGCGGGCGTGTGGCGCAGGCCCTCGATGGACTTGGACCGCTCGTCGTTGAGGTCAATCAACTCCTCGTTGAGGATGCCCAGGATGCCATTGAGGCCCCCATAGATTTCCTCGATAAATTCGTGTCGGCCCGCCTCGGTGATGACCCCCGCGACGCTGGCGTTGATGGCGCAGGTAGGTCCGCCCGATTGGGCGACCAGTAGGTTTCCAGTGAGTTCAGACATAAATGGTTGGGTGTCAGGGACGGACCGCTGCCCGATGCTGTCGGCGGACTGGACCACCCCCGTCAATCCGGCGCGCAAAGTGCCAATCCCCCCGGGGGCTGTCAAAAACGATTTCCCCCCATTTTTGCCGGTCCGCCGCCAACTGCGGAAATTTTCACCGGCCTCGGGCTGCATGGCCCGGCGCGCAGCCGGCGGCCGCCCGGCACGGGAAAGCAAAACCGCCGGGAGGAAGCCCTCCCGGCGGTGGCGCAAATCGCGTCCGGCGGTCAGTTCGGGCTGATGAGCCGGAAGAACCGCTGCGCCGCGCCGCCCGTCGCGATGTTCGTGGCGCTCAGACCGGTCGTGTTGGTGTCGGTCACGAAGCCCGTCAGGTTGGTGGAACTCTGGAGGCTGACGCACTTGAGGCCGTTCCAGGTGACGCTGACCTGGCCGGGGCCGGCGGGGGCGGCCTTGAGGTTGCCGAATTTGGCCTCCTCGCGGTTGTTGAAGGCCACGGTGTTGGTGCCGATCCAGGTGTCGAGCGGCAACGTGTAGGTGTTCTGGCCGGGCACTGTCCGGATGTAGCGGACGTGGTCCGTGCCGAAGCCCGCTTCGTTGTCAAAGCCGTTCATCGAGAACTTGTAGACCAGCCGGAGCGGATGGCCCGGCGGGATGGCCAGCGTGATGGCATGCACCGAGGAGTCGCCCAGGCGGGCCATCTGGAGCTCCGGTTTGGGGTTGCTGCCCCAGTCGCCCGGTCCCTGGTCCAAATCCCAGCCCGTGAAATTGCCGTTGATGTAAACCGGCGTGTTGGTGTCATAGACCGTGCTGTCGGTGCCGAGGGCATTGGTCATGTTGACGGTGAAGGTGACGAAGTTGGTTTGTTCGAGCACATCGCAGAGCGTGACCCGGTCGAAGGCGCCAACGAGGAGCGGATTGAGGGTGGTGACGTTGGTGTTGCGGTTGCTGCCGCTCTCGTAATTGGCGTTGATGGCGAATTTGTAGGCCAGCGGCTTGCAGCCGTTGGTGGGGAAGAACGGCTCGGCGATGCTGGCCTGGAACAACGTGGTGTTCGGGACGTTGGTCATCAGCAGCGGGGTTCCCGGAGCGTTGCCCCAGTTGTTGAAGTTGCCCCGCACATAAACGGAGTCGCTGTTGGTGTTGAAGGCCCCGGTCAGAATCTGCACCGCGAGGTCCGCCTGGAACGTGATGGTGTTCGTCGGGTCCGTGACCTTGCTGTCATTCCAGTAGGCCAGCGGGGCGGACATATTGGGGGCCGTGATTGTCAAGGTGCGATTACCGCCACAGGCAGCCGCCGGAATTTCGTAGTTCGGATAGGCGTCCCCGAAGAACTTGTAGAAGACGGTCTGGCCATTGGTGGCAATGACGTTCACGGTGTTGGTGAACAGGGTGGAGGCGCCCACCCGGAATAGCTGATACTCGGGCAGGGAGGCCCAACTGTTGAACGAGCCGCGGACATACAGCACATCGGTGTTGGCGTCGAAGCCCTGCTGGTCGAGCGGATTGTTGGCAAAGCGCAGCATCGGCACCTCCATGTTGACGGTGAAGGTCACCTTGTTGGTCTGGGCGGGAACGCTGGCGATGGTGTAGCTCTTCTTCAGCACAGCATCGTAGGGGCCGCCCCAGTTGCTCACCGACTGCAGAGGGTTCGCCAGGGAATCAATGGCGCTGTCGCCGCCGCCGCCGCCGCTGGTGAAAACGTCGAACTCGAAAGTGTCGCCGGGATTCAATCCCAACAGCGCGAATGGGAAGCTGATGGTGACGTTGGTGGTGGTCTTGCTGACCGAGGGTCCGCCCACGATGGGCCAGGAGCCGTTATACTGGCGCACCTCGCCGCCATTGCCGCCGTCCACCCAGGTGCCCACCCAGTAATCCATGCCGCTGGACATGGAAATGGGACGGCCCCAGCCGTTGCCCGTGGTGTCGCCGCCGGCCACGGTGTCGAAGGCGATCATGTATTTGCCCCAGTCGGGAGACGACGGGTTGCCGGCCACGTTGATGGTGAAAATAAGGTCAAAGGCGGAGTTGCCCACCTCCACGGAGGTGATGTCCAGGATGCCGCCGCCGGCTCCGGTGAACACGTCACCGACGGTGTCCACGTAGTTGGATTGCCCGCGCGCGGCGGGGGCAAACAGGATGACGGCGGACAGGGCCGCCGCACTGGTCAGGAGTTTGATGGTTTTGGTCATGGCGTTTGGAGTTGAGGTTGTGGGGTGGAGGGGGGCAAATTCCGTTCATCCGTTCAACGAACCCCCGCCGCCGCCGGAAAAAACGGGGCGGCGGGGCGGCGGATGATGGTCTGGTCTTGTTGCATGACAACCGGTGGCCGCCCGGGGCGGCGACGTGGCGTTGATCATCGGTAACATCCGGGGCGGCAATCAACCACCGCACGTTCATGCGGTCGTTTCCCGCGCGGGCCGGCGCGCGGCGCTGATTCTCGTTGGCGCGCCCCGCGCCGCTCCCCTAAGCTCGCGCCTCCCCGCAGGGGCAGAATTCATGAAGACATTCCATATTGCAGCGCTCGCCGGCGACGGCATCGGACCCGAAGTGATGCGCGAGGCCATCAAGGTGCTCCGCGCCACGGAAAAGAAATTCGGCTTCACCCTGAACCTCACCGAGGCACCGGTCGGCTGGGCGGGCATTGACGCCGCCGGCCAGGCGCTGCCCGCGGCCACGCTCGAATTGTGCCGGCAGTCGGACGCCATCCTGTTCGGGTCGGTCGGCCTGCCGGACCGGGACCCGACGATTCCAAAAGAAGCGCGGCCCGAGCGCGCCGCGCTGTTGCGCATCCGCAAGGAGTTCGGGTTGTTCGCCAACCTGCGCCCCGTGCAGTTGCCCAAGGCGCTGGCGCACGCCTGTCCGCTCCGACCTGAGCGCCAGGGCGGGGGCATAGACATCCTGGTGGTGCGCGAGCTGACGGGCGGCCTGTATTTCGGCCAGCCCAAGCAGACCGAGGAGGTGGTGGACGCCAACACCGCCGCGCGTTACCAGCGCGCCGTGGACACGATGGTTTACACCGCGCCGGAGATCGAACGCATCGCCCACGTCGCGTTCCGCGCGGCCCGGCTGCGGCGGAAGAAGGTGACGAGCATTGACAAGGCCAACGTGCTCGAAAACGGCGTGCTGTGGCGGGAGGTGGTGGGCCGCGTCGGCAAAGCGTATCCCGACGTGACGCTGGAACACCTGTTCGTGGACAACGCCGCGATGCAACTGATGCTCCGGCCCGCGCAGTTTGACGTGATGCTCTGCGAAAACATGTTTGGCGACATCCTCAGCGACGAGGCGGCGGCGCTGGCCGGCTCGCTCGGCATGCTGCCCAGCGCCAGCCTCGGGACAACGAGCGGGGAAAAGACGTTCGGCTTCTACGAACCCGCCGGCGGCACCGCGCCGGACATCGCCGGGAAAAACCTGGCCAACCCCATCGCGCAAATCCTCTCCGCCGCCCTGATGCTGCGGCACAGCTTCGCGTTGCACGACGCAGCGGCGGCCCTTGAGGCGGCGGTCGGGAAGGCCATCGCCGCCGGGAACCGCACCGGCGACATTTTCAGCCCGCACGAAAGCGGCGCGCGCAAAGTCGGAACCCGCGAGATGGGCGACGCCATTGCGGCGGCGGTGTGAGGGCGGGCCGGGCTGCGGGGTTGCTTCCGCCCGGGCTTTCGGGCTGATTGCGGGCATGTCGCGCAACGCATCAGGCTGCCGGGGCTGTCTGCTCTGGATGGCCGGTTTGTTTCTCGGACTGGCGCTCGTGGTGGGCGTCGCCGCCTGGCTGGGCTACCGGAAGGCGCGGGCGTTCCTGGACCAATTCACCCAGCCCGCGCCGGTGGCGCTGCCGGCCGTGGCGTGGACGCCCGCCGAGGCCACGAATCTGCACCAGCGGATTGACGGTTTTCTGACCGCCGCCCGCGAGGGGCGCACGAACGCCGCGCTGACGTTGACCGAGCGCGACCTCAACGTGCTGCTGCACTCCGCCGGCTTCAGCAACCGCGTGCATCTCACGCTGCGCAGCAACGCCGTGGCCGGCCAGTTCAGCGTGCCACTGGAGGAACTGGGGCTGCTGCCCTTCCGGGGGCGCTATTTGAACGGCACGGGGACGCTGGCGGTGGGCTGCGCGAATGGCGGGTTGCGGGTCACCATCCAGGAACTCGGGGTCAACGGCGTCAGCCTGCCGGACCATTACCTGGGTTATATCCAGCGCCGCAACTTCGCCCAGGGGGTGGGCACGAATGACGCGACGCGCGCGGCCTTGGAACGGGTGGGCCGCGTCACCGTGGAGCCGGGCCGGCTGGTGCTGGAAACGGAAGGCCGTTGAGCCGCGGCTGCGGCTCAACGCGCGGCCCCCTGCGCCCGCAGGGCCTGTTCGTAACATTCGAGCGCCTCGTGGTAACGCTCGTGCCGGTTGTGGATGCCGCCCTTGTAGAGGTAGGCCAGCGTCAGCGACTGGTCGGCGGCAAGGGCGCGGTCGTAACAGCGCAACGCCTCCTCATCCTGCCGCAGCCGTTCGAGCGCCGCGCCCTTTTTCACCAGCGCCTCGGGATGTTCGGGCGCCAGCCGCAGCGCCTCGTCAAAACAGGCCAACGCCTCGGCGGCGTTGTCGGCGTTGAGCAGGGTTTGACCGCGTTCGAGGAGCGCCGCGAGCCGGGCGTTGCGCTCATCCGGAACGGCCGCGCCCGGAGCCACGGACGCGGGTCGCTCCAGTTCCAGGACGCGCCGTTCCAGCCGTTCGATGATGGCCATGAGGCGCTGGTTGGAAACCGTCACGTTCTTGCCGGCGGCCACGCTTCCGTCGGGGGCGGGCAGCAACGCGGGGGCGGCACCGGGCGGCAGCGCGGCGGGCACGGTGGCCAACCCGAGGGCGCGGTTCAGCGTCCGGTGTTGGAACCACGCCGTCAACGCCATCGCCAGCAGGCCCACCCCGCCGAAACTCGCGGCCACCCAGAGCAACATGCGGTTGGCGCGCTGGGCTTCGTCCTGCCGGCGGGTGCGCTCGGCCTCCAGCGCGCCCTGAATGAGGTTCAACTTCTCGGTGATGGCGGCGGCCTGGGCGCGGGCGGCCTCCTGCGATTCGAGCCGGGTGCGTTCGATGGCGAGTTGCGCCGCGTGCAATTGCTCCTGCAGGTGCAGATTCATCTTCACCAGGTCCGCCATGCTGAGGCCGCTCAAAGGACTGTCGGAAACGGAATTGGTCTGGGCGCGCAGCGCCGCAGGTGCGGCGAGCAGGCCAAAGAACGCGAGGAGGAAAATCAGCCAAGCCAGACAGCGCGGGGGCGGGTTCATTGGCATTTGCCGGCGAGGGTGAAACCGGTTTCCGCGGAAGTCAAGGAACGCGCGGATGCCAGAGCGTTGATACGGGATGCAGCCCGGGGGCAAATCAACCGTCTCGTTTGGCGGACCAGCCGAGCAAACGAAGCCATCTGGTTTTACTGATCCTTGCGGAATGGCGTGAGGGGCGCGGGCTTCAGCCCGCTTCACCGTCCGCATTCCCCAGCGGCACCCCAATCTCCTGCCCGCCGGGGCCTGGTGAGTCGAAGCGGCGTGAACGCCGCGCTCCCCGCGTCCGGGACGGCCTCACTCAATAATGCAAGTGTCCGTAGAAGAGCAGGCGGAGCGAGACGGTCATTGGCCCTGTGCCTTTCAACCCGAATTCCGAAGCAGACCCGTAGCGGCGGGCATCCCTGCCTGCCGTAGAGCCGGGCTTCCCAGCCCGGCGGAAGGAACCGCCCGAACGGCAGGTGCGCACAGAAATATTCCCCCGGTCTTTGCCCGGCTGGCATTCGTTCCGGGCGGCAAAGCTGCCGCCCGCTACGTCAGGCAAAGATGCCTGACGCCACGCTGCTTCGGAATTCAGGTTCACCCCGTCCGCTCCGCCTGCTCTACTCAACCTGACGAGGTCGCGAGACCGAGTGAGAAACTGGTCAGCCCCCCCGAGGGCGCTGAGTGGCCTGGCGAATTGATTGAGTTTGCGCCCGCAACCTGCGCCAAAAACCCAGTGCCCAGTTCAGCAACATCTCAGGGCGCGTTGACGCGGTAGAACCGGATCGGCGCATCACCCAGGTTGGTCAGCACCACGGACCATTGCCCAAGGGGGTCGGCGGATTGCAGCAGCACATTCTCCCAGAGAACCGGCGGCGACAGGTTGGTGGTGGTTTGCAGCAGGTAGGGCTGGTTGGGCACGGCGGCAAATTGCACCCTCAATCCCTCCCCGCCGCGCCACGCGGCAAGCTGCGGCGGCGGAACGGGCACGGTCAACGTCGCGACCGCGCTGGTCACCGCCCCCCAGGCGTTCGCGACGATGACGCGGAACGCGCCCGCATCCGGCGGGAGCACGCCCGTCAATCCAAGCGTGGGCGTCGCTGTGCCACGGATCGGGCCAACGTCGGCCAGGTTCGCCTCGCCCTTCTGCCATTGATACGTCAGCGGTGCGCCGCCGAGGGCGGTGACGTTGAACCACACGTCCGTCAGCGGCGCGTTGGTGCGGCTGACCGGTTGCGCGAGGATGAACGGCGGCCCGGCCTGCGCTTCCTCGATCGAGCCGGAGCCGTTGCCCGCCCCGCTGGCCGTGTGCCCGCGCAGCCGCAGCAGTATTCCAGCGGTGAATGGCGCGTCGCCCAGCCGCCAGCCGTTCGTCACCGGCGTCAGGCCGGCGAGCGTCTGCCACTGGCCGCCGATCCAGCCCTCCAGCGTGACACGGTTGAATTGCCCGGCGGACGGCGCGCGCTGCCAGTGCAGCGTGGTGCCGTCGAACTGCACCACCGGAGCGGCGGCCTCCGGCGGAGTCAGCCGGACGAGCGGCGGACGCGGCAGGCCGTTGATGGTGGTGAACTGGCCACCCGCCAGCAACTGGCCATCCGGTTCGAGCGCGAGCGACAACACACGGTTGTTCGGCGCGGGCGTGAACGTGTCGTCGAAGCTGCCATCCGGATGCAGCCGGGCAAGAAAGCGCTGCGGGCGGCCCGCGATATTTGTGAATGAGCCGCCCACCCAGATTTTGCCGTCGGTCTGCAGCGCGAGGGTGCTGACGACGCCATCCGCGTTGGCCACGAAGTTCGTGTCCAGCGCGCCATTTGCATGGAGGCGGGCGAGCCGTTGCCGCATCTGGCCGGCGATGTTCGTGAACGCGCCGCCCACGAGAATCTTTCCGTCGGGTTGACGCAGCAACGCCTGCACCGCACCGCCGCCGATTTGGGCGTTGAACGTATTATCCACATTCCCGCCCAACGTGTAACGGGCGAGGTAAGCCCGGGCAGGTTCCGATGCCAGCCCGGTGAAAGCCCCGCCAGCCACCAGACCGGTGCCGGGCTGAAGCGCCAGCGAGAACACCGGAATGCCGATGGAACCGAACAACACGCCTCCGGCCGGGCCGTTTCCCAGGCCCAGCCCCGTGACCACCTGCCCCTCGGGAGTCAGGCGGGCGATGCGGAGGCGATTTTGCCCGGCCAGATTGCTGAACTCACCGCCCGCGATAATGTTTCCATCCGGCTCCAGCAGCAGGGCGTAGATGGCCGGCAACGTCCAGGCGTTGTTCAGGACATGGGCCACAAAATTCGTCTCCACCACGCCGTCCGGCCACAACCGGCCCAGGCGCAGCCGATACTCTCCGCCCAGATTCGTGAACATCCCGCCCACGAGAATCCGCCCATCCGGCTGCACGGCGATCGCCTGCACATTGGAGTTGGCCCACGCGGTGAACGCCGTGTCCACGGTGCCGTCCCGGAGCAACCGGGCCAGGTTGGTGCGCGCCAGGCCGCCGACCTGCGTGAATTCGCCGCCGACCAGCAACTTCCCATCCGGTTGCACCGCCAGCGCCCGCACCGGGCCGTCCACCGCCGCGACGCCCGTGCCCGCGACCGTCAACACGGCCACCTGGCTGGTCGCCATGCCGAAAGTGTTGCTGGCCACCACCCGGAAATTGCCCGCGTCGGCGGGCGCGGTGTTATTCACGGTCAACGCAGCCAGATCTGCGCCCGTGATGCGGCCATCGTTCGTGACCGATATGCCATCCTTCAACCACTGGTAAGCCAGCGGCTCCGTGCCGATGGCCCGCGCGCTGAACACGGTGGGGGCCACGCTCTGATTGGTCTGGCTGGCGGGGTGAATGACAAACGTGGGCGCACCCCAACTGGTCTCCTCGAATCCCGCCGAGCCGTTGCGGTAGCCGCCCGGCAGCACGCCGCGCAACCGCACGGTCCAGTTGCTGCCGATCGCCGGATGGGTGAGCTGCCAGTTCCCCGGCAGCCGTTCCAGTTCGCCCAGGGAGTTGGTGGTGCTCGGCGTGACCATCTCCGCCTCCACGCGGAGGAAATCGGGGGCTGAGGCGCTTCGCTGCCACGTCAGAGTTTGGCCGGACTGGCTGAGGCTCTGCGTGGCGACGTCGGGATTCAACACGCGGGCGATGCGCGGGCGGTTCTGCCCGGCCACCGTGAGGAAACCGCCGCCCACCAGCAGATGCCCGTCGGGCTGGAGCGCGGCGGCAAAGACTGAAGGGTTGCCCGTCTGCGGGGCGAACACCGGATCCAGCGCGCCCTCCGGTTCAAAGCGCGCCAGCCCGACGCGCGGCACGCCGTTCACCGTGGTGAAACTGCCGGCCACGATGATCCGCCCGTTGCCTTGCAGCAGGATGACATTGACCGCGCCATCGGCGCCGCTGAAGAAGGCTTCATCCACCGTGCCATCGCCATGCAGGCGGACGAGGTTGGTGCGCGCCCACGGGCCGACGTTGGTGAAGGTGCCGCCCGCCAGGATTTTTCCGCCGGCGGTCAACGCAAGGCTCAACACCTGCCCGCCGGGCCGGGGATCGAAGGTTTCGTCCAACGTGCCGTTGGGATGCAGCAGCGCCAGATTCGTGCGCGCCACGCCGTTCACCTCGCTGAACGCCCCCCCCACGAGAATCCAGCCGTCGGGCCGCAGCAGGATCGTATGCACGGAACCGTTGACCTGCGCGTTAAAGTTGGTGTCGAGGCTGCCGTTGGGCAGCAGCCGGCCAAGGTTGGTTGCGGCACCGAAGCCCAACGTTGAAAAACTGCCGCCCACGAGAATTTTCCCATCGGGCTGCCGCGCCAAAGCGGACACCCACCACGGAGCCCCGGCATCGAAGGAAAGGTCCGCTGTGCCGTCCGGCTCGAGCCGCGCCAGACCCGGGCGCCCCACGCCGGCAATGTTCGTAAAGAGGCCGCCCACCAGCATCCGGCCATCGGGCTGGACGAGAATGCAATCGGGATGGGAAACGGGCGCCCAAAAAATGGACGACCCACTCCCTACGAATGAATGGACCGTCGCCTCAAATCCCGGGTCCACCGCGCCATCGGACAGCAACCGGCCCAGGCCATATCGCGTCGTGCCGCCGAGGGAATTGAACTGCCCGCCCACCATGATTTTTCCATCCGGCTGCACGGCCAGCGTGCGCACTGACCCTCCTTGCGCCCCCGGATTGAAGGTCGGGTCGGCGAGCGCGGTGTTGACGACCAGATGGACCGGGCTGGTGGTCACCGCGCCGCTGGCGTTGGTGACCACGACGTGCCACAAGCTGCCGGAGTCCGCCGGTTGGGCGTTGGTCACGCTGAACGAGTCACCCTCCGCAGCGGGCACGGGCGAGCCGTCGCGGAACCACTGATAGGCCAGCGGGGGCGAACCCCGCACCACGGTCATGAACGTGGCGGTTTGCCCCACGTTCACCGTGCGCGACACCGGGGCATGGACCAGGATCGGGTCGCCCACGGTCAGCGTGGCGACCGAGCTGGTGGCCGTGCCGAAGCTGTTGCTCACGATCACCTGGTAAGTGCCCGCATCAGCCAGTTGCGCGGCGTTCACGGTGAGCACGGCGCCGGTCGTGCCGGTGAGCGAACCGCCCTCGGCCAGCGCCACGCCGTCCTTGAACCATTGATACGCCAGCGGCGGCGTGCCGGCGGCGGCCACCGTAAAACTGACCGGCTGGCCCAGATTCGTCACGATGCTGGCGGGTGAATTGGTGATGACCGGGTCCACCACCGCCAGCCACACCACGCTGCTGGTGACGGCGCCCACGGAGTTGGTGACCACGCAGAAGAAGCTGCCCGCATCATCGCCCAACACGTTGCTGACATACAGGGTGCTGACGGAGACGTCGGGGTTGCTCTCCGCACCCGCATACTTGAGTCCGTTGGTCAGCGCCTCGCCGCCACGGAACCACTGATACGTCCGCTGGGTGCCGCTGGTGGTAATGCGAAATTCCGCCACCGTGCCCGCGTTGTTGGTGCGGCTGGCGGGCTGAAGGGCAATCTGTGGCGCGCTGCGCACCGTCAGGCTGGCCGCGCCGCTGAACGTCACGCCAAACGAATTGCTGATCCTCAGGCGATACGAGCCGGCGTCCGCCGCCGTCACGTTGGTCAGCACCAGGTTCGTGGTCGCGGCCCCGCTTACATTTCCGCCATCCGCCAGCGGCACCCCGTTTTTCTCCCACTGGAAAAACACCGGTGGGCTGCCTGTGCCGGCGGCCACAAACGAGGTCGTTTCGCCCGGGTCCACCGTCCGGCTGCTGGGCGTCGGCCAGATAAAAAGCGGGTCGTTGACGAGCAACGTGGCCACGCGACTGGTCAGCCAGTGCCCGCCCGCCGCAATGACCACCTGATAGCTGCCGACATCCGCGCCAGTGAGGCTGGTCACCGCCAGCGCGGCATGGGTCGCGCCGGTGATGCGTCCGTCGTTCGTCAACGCCAGCCCATCCTTGAACCACTGGTAAGAGAACGGCGGATTGCCCGCCACCGTGACGCTGAACGCGGCGGACGAACCGAAGTTGGTGCTGTGATCCACGGGCTGGCTCAGGAGGAACGGCTCCCCCACCATGACTCCCGATTGTCCCAGCGAACCATTGCCCAAACCGCCGGCGACCCCACCCGCCACGCGGACGGTGGCGTTGCTGGCCAGCGGGAGGCCGGTGGCTTGCCAGCCGCCCGGGATGCGCGTCAGCGGCCAGTTGCCCGCCCAGGTGTCGGCGAGCGCGACCTGCAACCCCGGCAGCGTGAGTTCCGGTCCCCTGTCCGGCAGCAGCCAGGTGGCCGTTGCGCCGTCAAACGCGAAACTCGGCGCCGAAGATGGCAGGAGGTCGAGCACGCGCCCGAGGTTGGTCCGCAGAACCCCGCCCAAATTGGTGAAGCTGCCGCCGACCATCAGACTGCCGTCCAGCGCGAGCGCCACGCCGTTGACCGCGCCGGACACGGGCAGCACGGGCAGCAGGAAGCCGGGATCCAGCGTGCCGTCCGGAGACAACCGGGCCAGCCCCTGCCGGAGCTGGCCGTTGACATTGGTGAACGCGCCGCCCACGGTGATCTTGCCGTCGGCCTGCAACGCGATGGTCTGCACCGTGCCGGAAATCGTCGGCGCAAACGTCGGGTCCACCGAACCGTCCGGGTTCAACCGCGCCAGCCGCAGCCGGGACAGGCCGTTGATGTTGGTGAAGGCACCGCCCGCAAGGATTTTGCCATCCGGCTGCAACGCGAGGCAGTGAACGGTATTGCTGGCAAAGGCCAGGAAGTTGGTGTCCACCGTGCCATTCGCGTTCAGCCGCCAAATCCGCGCGGCATTCCCAAGCGGCTGACCCGCCGTCACAATCTTGCCGTCGGGCTGACGCACGACGGTGAAAAACGAATTTCCCGGGAGGAAGGATGAAATATTAAGCGGAAACGAGAAATCGTAAGTGCCGTCCGGCAGGAGCCGGGCGAGTCGGCCACGGTTCTGCCCGGCAATGGTCGAGAAATCCCCGGCCACCCATATCCGTCCATCCGGCTCGAACGCCAACGCCCGCACGGCGGCGTTAGGCCCGGGATTGAAGGTCGTGTCGAGCGAGCCATCCGGCAGCAAACGGCCCAGATAATTGCGGGTCTGGCCGCCCAGCGACGTGAAGCCGCCGCCCACCACCATGCGTCCATCCGCCTGCACAGCCAGCGCATTGACCGTGTTGTTGGCGGAGGGGCTGAACGCCTCCTCCACCGAGCCGTCCGGATTCAGCCGGGCCAGCCGGTTGCGGGAAAGCCCGCCGATGCTGCTGAACGCGCCGCCCACCACCCAGCGGCCATCCGCTTGCCATGCGAAGGCGTTGATCGCGCCATTGGGCGCGGGGTTGAAAGCACCGTCCGTTGCCACCGCGCGGACGCTCAACACCGCCAGGCTGCTGGTCGCCGTGCCAAAGTCATTTTGCAACACCGCCCAATAATTGCCCGCCGCGTCCAGGGTCAGGTTCGACAGCGTCAGCACGTTCGACGCGGCTCCGCTGATGTTTGGGCCATCCGCCAGGGGCGGGCCGTCTTTGCGCCACTCAATCAGCACCGGCGGCGTTCCTGTGTAGGTCAAGGAAAACTGCGCCATGCCCCCCACCGTCACCGTCTGCGACTGCGGTTGCTGAAGAATGACCGGCGCTTGCGCGACCGCGCCCCACGGAGCGAGAACGGCAAAAATCAACACCCGAATCAACCCGCGGGAAGTCATCGCTTTCACGGCCATTGACGGATTGGGCAGCCGTGGTTGACGCACTTCACCCCTTCTCTCCAACTCCAGCAGAACTCCGGCACATTACGCCCCCGTCACCGGCAGCGGCAAATCCTTTTTGCCAATTGCTGAACGAGCGGGCGCATCTCAGTTTCTTGCCGGCGGTGGCGGCAGGCATCCTGCCTGCCGTAGAGGGCGGCATCCTTGCCGCCCGGAATGAGCGTGGCTCCGGGCGG
>Ga0101944_10002055_pt1 | contig 35323 bp, 24 predicted proteins | sample DewCreD2012metaG_FD_75245 | JGI IMG/M metagenome (GOLD analysis project Ga0101944, IMG submission 75245) | Hot spring sediment bacterial and archeal communities from British Columbia, Canada, to study Microbial Dark Matter (Phase II) - Dewar... ... | reverse complement strand
ACCCGGAATCGCCGAATAGGAGGACGACTCCCGGGGAGGTGGCGGCGCAACCGACCCCCGGAAGCCAGCGGAAGCGACGCGACCAGGCGAACTGGGACCGCCTTGGACGACTAGCCTGGGACAGGGGTTGTGCGTCCTCGCCCGCCCAGGGGGCTGGACAAGAACCGCGAGGACGTGCGAGAAGGAGAACCTGCCGTCCGCGACGTCATCGCGGAACAGAGAGGGCTCGGGGCGCTACCCCCGGGCCCTCGCCGTTTCCGCCCCACCCGGGCGACCCGTTCTACACCCTAGGTGTCACGACCGCCACGGGCTTCCGCTCACCACCGGGAGTCGCCCTGTACCGGCGCAGGGGGGTCGTTTTGAACCGGCGGTCGCACGGGGTGCCGGATGTGGTAGGAAGGGTGGGGGACGGGGTCGGGGTGGAGGATGAGCGGCGGACGTCTAGCGTGGGTGGTGCTGGTGCTGCTGGGAACGGCGGCGTGCGGGTGCATCGTGCAGGGCCGGTGCCGGACGGACGAGGACTGCGAGGCGCCGATGGTGTGCGGGGAGGACCGGCGCTGCGTGCTCGAGTGTCGGGCGACGGAGGAGTGCGAACTGGAGGAGATCTGTTCGGGCAACCGCTGCGTTCCGGCGCCGGGTTGCGCGGGCTGCAGTTTCGCGCACGCGCAGGCGGTCTGCGTCCACGGCGACTGCTCGATGGGCCCGTGCCGCAGCGGCTGGATCGACGCCAACGGCGCGGCGGAGGACGGCTGCGAGTACGAGTGCGCGCCGGCGGGGGACGAGGCGTGCAACGGGCGCGACGACGACTGCGACACGCAGACCGACGAGGACTTCGACCTGCTGGCGGACCCGGAGAACTGCGGCGGGTGCGGCACCGTCTGCCCCGAACCGGCGCATTCCTCCGCGCGCTGTGACTTCGGCGACTGCTTCTTCTCCTGCGACGCCGGCTGGTACGACACGAACGGCGAGGCGGACGACGGCTGCGAGAGCGACACCTGCACGCCGGCGGGCGACGAGGTCTGCAACGGGCGGGACGACGACTGCGACGGGACGACCGACGAGGGGTTCGACAAGACGTTGCCGGAGTCGTGCGGGCCGTTCTGCACGGTCTGCATCTTCCCGCGGGCCGTGCCGCGGTGCGTCGATGGTCGCTGCCGGATGGGCGACTGCGAGGCGGGCTGGTGGGACATCAATCGTTCGCCGTACGACGGTTGCGAGTACCCCTGCGAGCCGACGGGGGAGGAGACGTGCGACGAGCGGGACAACGATTGCGACGGGGCGACCGACGAGGGGATCGTCTGCTGTCCGGAGGAGATGGTTCCGGTGACGACGGCCGGCGGGTCGTTCTGCATCGACCGATGGGAGGCGTCGCGACCGGACGCCACGGCGACCACGTTCGGGACCGACCCGTCGTACGCGACGTCGCGCCCCGGAGTGCTGCCCTGGCCGTGGATGTCGGGGCGGGTGACGTTGTCGGACGCGCGCGCCGCCTGCGCGGCGGCGGGCAAGCGGCTGTGCAACGCGGCGGAGTGGGTCGCGGCGTGCCGGGGTCCCGACGACACCGAGTACTGCTACGGCGACGCGTACGACGCGGCGATCTGCAACGGCATCGATGCCTTCGGTGCCGGCGGCTTCCACTACATGCCGACCGGTTCCTTCCCGGACTGCACGAACGAGTACGGCGTCTTCGACATCAACGGCAACGTCTGGGAGATGACGGACGACGGCATGATGCGCGGCGGCGCCTACAACTGCATCGATTCCCGGACGCTGCACCAGTGCTCGTTCTCGATCGACCCGAGCCGCGTGAACGCGATCGGGTTCCGTTGTTGCCGATGATGCGGCGGTCATCCTTCCGGCGGGTCGCGACGGGTTGGGCAGCGGCGGCGCTGCTGCCGGGACTGCTGGTGTGCGCGCCCCCGGCGGCCGGCGCGGAGCGGGCGGCGGCGCGCGTGGCGATCGCCGGCGCGGCGGAACTGCTGGCGGCGGGCGACGTGGAACGGGCCCTGGCGGCGTACGACGCGGTGCTGGCGGTCGATCGGAATCTCGCCGAGGCGCACCACGGCCGCGGGCTCGCCCTCTCGGTGCTCGGACGGTGGGACGAGGCGACCGCGGCGCTGGAGCGGGCGGTCGAGTTGGACGCGGGGTTGCCGCGGGTCCATTTCGACCTGGCGCTGGCCTATCTGGCGCGGGACGAGCTGTTCTGGGCGGCGGACGAACTGGAGTTGGCGGAGCAGGCGGCACCCGAGGACCTGCGGGTGGCCTTCGAGCGGGGCCGCGTGCTGTTGCGGCTCGGGGAGACGGAAGCGGCGCGCGCGCTGCTGGCGAAGGCCGCCGCCGACCCCGCGTTGGCCGCCCGCGCCCGCTACTACCTCGGGATCGCGCTGGCCAAGGCCGGCGAAACGGAGGCGGCGCGGATCGAGCTGGCGGAGACGGTCGAGCGGGCGCCGGGGTCGCCGCACGCCGAGGCGGCGGCCGCGCTGAGCGACGCGCTGGTGCAGCGCGAGTGGGAGCTGTTGCCGCTCCTCACCGGTTTCGTCTCGATCGCCGGGCAGTACGACAGCAACGTGATCCTCGAACCCGACGACGCCGAGCATCGCCCCGGGGCCGACGCCGGGGGCCTGGCGCTGCGCGGGTCGCTGACGTTGGCGCCGGTGTCGACACCCGCCCATCTGTTGTTCGGGACGCTCGGCGCGTCCCGTACCTTCCAGTTCGCCGACCCGGCCGAGCAGTTCAGCCTGACGACCGCGGCGGGCACGGCCGGCTACCGCTACCGCTTCGCGGCGGCCGGGCTGACCCACGCGTTGCAGGCCTCCTATCGTTACGACCTCGGGTTCCTCGACGGCGGGCCGCTCACCGACGACCCCGACTTCTACGCCTGGCGGGAGGCGCACGCGGGAACGCTGCGCTGGTCGCTGGACGAGGGCGACCGCTGGTCGACGTTCCTCGAGGCGACCTACCGCTACGCGGCGTTCGCGGACATGCGTCGCGACGCGCACGTCGCGACGGCGCGGGTCGGGCAGAATTTCTCGTTCGTCGGCCAGCGGCTGAAACTGCTCGCCGCCCTCGGCGGCCGCTTCGACGACGCGCGCGGTCGCGGCTACGACCTGTGGGGCCTCGACCTCACGGCCGCCCTGTCGGCGCTCGGCCCGTGGGAGCTGGAGTTCCTCGGCCTGCTGCACTACGAACATCAGGATCACTTCGACAGCGCCTACTACTCCGGCTGGGGCACCGGTCGCGTGGACGACGCGCTGACCGCCACGGTGGCCGTCGGACGAATGATCTGGGAGTTCCTCGGCCTGGAGATCTCGTGGTCGCACACCGAGCATTTCTCCACGACGGCGGCGTTCGACTATTCGCGCGACGTGGCCGGCCTGGCGGTGAAGGCGGTGTTTCGATGAGTTGCGTACGGTCCGGGCGAGCCGCCCGCGAATCCCGAGCGCATCGGACGCAGGTTCGGGTGCCGGCCGATTCTCGGGGCGGGGGGCCGTCGGCGCGACGGGTCGGGCTCCGCCGGGCGGCGCTCCGGCCGCTGCCGCCGCTGTGGCTGCCGTGGCTGCTGGGGCTCCCCGCGGCGGCGTTCGGCCTCGACGCGTCGCGCGACGTGGTGGTCCCCGGGACGGCCGTGGTGCGCGTGGCGCCGGGTGCGGTGTTCGAGCCGGCGGCAGGCGGCGCGAGCGACGCGGCGGTGGTGCGTCTGGGGCGGGTGGCGTCTGGGGTGGTCGAAGTGGCGGCGGTCCGCGTCGTCTCGGTGGGCGCCGGCCCGCGCACCGTGCGTCTCGAGGCTGCCCTGGCGCGGCTGGGAGTGGAGGGCGACCAGGTCCGGCTGTGCGTGGAGGAGGGGACGGCGACCGTCGACGACCTGGGCGCGGTGGACGCCGGGACCTGCGCGCTGTTCGCCGGGTCCGGGGAACGGGTGCCGCTCGAGCCGTCGGAGGCGCGGCTGGACCTCCCGGGCGCGGCGCCGCCCGTGGCGCCGCCCCCGCCGAATGACGACCCGTGGCCGGCCGCAGAGGGGTTGCTCGGCGGATCGGGATCGGGCGAGGCGGAGGGCGGCGGGGAGGGGGCCGAGGCGGGGGGCGCCGCGGCGTGCCTCGACACCGGCGGCACGGGCGGCGAGGCCTCCGGGCCGGAAGGGACGGAACTGCCGGAGACGGAGATCGATCGCTCGCGCCACCGCGTGCAGATCCAGGTGACGCTGGAGGGGTACTGATGGCGGCAGGGCGTTCTCGCGGGGGGTGGTTCGTCGCGGTCGCGGCGTGTGCGGCGGCCGGCGGCGCCGCTTGTCTCGTCGAGGGGGACGCGGGGGTCGCCTCGGTGCGCGTCGCCCTCGATCTCGGGGAGCTGGGGTTGCCGGCCGAGGCGTTGTGGGGGCCGCGGGGAGCGGACGGGCTGCTCCGTCTGGACGAGGTCCCGGCGTGCGTGCAGGTCCGGGTCAGCGGTCCCGGGATGGAGGCGCCCGTGCTCGCAGGCTGGCCGGAACGCGGGGCCTCGACGCCGCGGGGCGTGGTCGAGTTCACGGTGGACGTGCCGGTGGGGCTGCAGCGGCGGTTCGAGTTCGTCGCGTACGTCTGGGACCGCCGGGGGAACGAACTGCGGACCTGGACGGACGACGGGACGGTCGTGCGCGACCTGACGGAGGGCGGCGTGGAATCCGACCTCGAGGTGACGCTCCGACTGACCGGTCGCGGCACGATCGCCGGGACGCTCGACGGGACCGGCGCCGGCGCGATCGTGGCGGTGCTGGCGGTGGACGGCGACCCCGCGGCGGGCGCGATCGATGGCCCGGGCGTGGCGTTGCCGGCGGCGACCGTCGAGGCGGGGGCGTTCGAGATTCGCGACGTGCCGGTCGGCCGCTCGTTCACGTTCCGCCTGGTGCGGAGCGACGGGACGACGGTGCGTTCCCCGGCGGCGGCGGTCGAGCTGACCGCCGACGGCGCGCGGGTCGAGCCGGTGATTCCGGTGCCGTAGGGCCGCGCGGGGCGCGCGGCCGGAGGGTTGGAACGATGCGCCGATTCCTGCACGGTCTGCCTTGTCTCCTGTCGTTGTATTCCGGGTCGCCCGGCTGCGGCGACGACGCTCGCCCGGCCGACACGGCCGGCGATGTCGTCGCGGAGACCGAGGCGGAGGACGGTGCGACCGACCCGGGCGGCGACCGCGTCGTCGAGGACGCCGGGACGCCGGACGAAGGGTACGGGGGCGAGTCGGCGGCGGAGGTCGACGAGCCGGACGAGGCGAGCCTCGGCGAGGGCGGGGAGGACCTCGTGGCGGAGGTTCCGCCGGGGGATGCGGGCGGGGAGGTGTGCGACCCGGCGAGCGTCGGGTGGGACACGCCGCTCGTCCTGTCGCCGGCGGAGTTCCACGCGCTGCTCGAGGAGCGCGACCGGATCCTGATCAACGTGTTCGACGACGTGATTCCGCAGATCCCGGGGACAGACGCGCAGCTTCCGTGGACCGACGTGCCGGCGATCGAGGAGTACCTGCACCACGACCCGTGCGCGGATCTGGCGATCTACTGCCGGCGGGGAGTGCGCAGCACCGGGGTCGCCGAGACGCTCGTCGCGCACGGCTATCGTTTCGTGCGGGTGCTGGAGGGGGGCATCGAGGCGTGGCAGGCGGCGGGCTACCCCGTGGAGTGAGGATCGCCGTGCGCTTCTTCCCCCCGGCGGGGAGAAGCGCGGCGCGTCGCCGAAGGCGGAGCCGGAGACGCGGCTTGCGGGGTTCCGGTTGCGCACCCGCGGAGGTCGGGGGTAGCATTCCGCCGATGCGAACGTCGAGACCTGCGGGCGTGGAAGGGCGCGCGAGGCGGCCGGTCGCGGGAGCGATGGGGGCGGCGTGGCTGGTGCTCGCCGCGGCGTGGCCGGCCCTCGCGCAGGAGACGGCGGAGGAACCGTCGCCGCGGGAGCGGGCGCGGCAGCAGTACGAGGCCGGCGTGGCGGCGTTCGACGCCGGGGACTTCGCGGCGGCGCGGGCCGCCGTCGAGGAGAGCTACCGGCTGTATCCGTCGCTGCGCACGCTGTATTCGCTCGGGTTGTGCCATCACGCGCTGGGCGAGTTCGGTCCGGCGCTCCGATCGCTGGACCAGTACCTCCGGGAGGCGGGTCCGAACGCGCCGCCGGAGATGCGGGCGCGGGCCGAGGAACTGGTGGCGCAGATGCGGGCGGAGCTGGGCCGGCTGGAGATCCGCGTCAACGTCGAAGGGGCGGAGATCCTGGTCGACGGCGAGGTGGTGGGTCGGTCGCCGCTGGCCGGTCCGGTCGAGGTGGGGCCGGGATGGCACGTGGTGGAGGCGCGGCACGAGGCGTGGGACGGGGCGCCGCAGCGGGTGAACGTGCCCGCGGGTGCCGCGGCCCGCGTGGCGCTGGCGCTGGCGCGGGTCGCGCCGCCGGAGCCTCCGCCGCCGTCCCCGCCGGTCGCGCCGTCCCCGCCGCCGGTGCAGCCGCTCTGGGGTCCGCCGGAGGGGGTTTCCGAGCAGGAGTGGTACGGCATCAGCGACGCGGACTACCAGCGGTACGTCTATTCGACCGGTCGGCATCAACCGCTGGCGAGCTGGTTGCTGGAGCGGAACCGGGAGAATCCGGACCTGGACCTGGGAATCCTGGTGGCCGGCACGCAAGGGCCGGCGTGGCTGCTGGCCGGGATGCTGACCTACTTCGTCTACGAGGACGAGTGGGAGGAGCAGGGGTGGAGCCTGCCGTGGGTCAGCTTCTTCGAGTGGCTCTTCGGCGGCGGGATGACGGTGGCGGCGATCCTGATGGTGATCGTGGACGCGTTGGACGTGGGCACGGTGGCGGTGGAGCATCCGGAGCGGCTGGTGGCGCCGCCGTCCGTTGCGGCGTCGGGGAGCGAACGGGGACGGGCGACGGCGCGGGCGCCGGTCGAGGTCTCGTTCGGCGTCGGCGGCCTGCGGTTACGTTTCTGAGGCGCCGATGAAGCTCGAAGGCACGACCCTCGGCGGCAAGTACCGGGTGCTGCGCCAGATCGGCGCCGGCGGGATGGGTCGGGTCTTCGAGGCGCTGCACGAGCAGACGGAGCGGACGGTGGCGGTGAAGGTGCTGTCGCCGGAGGCGGCGCAGCAGCCCGACACGCTGGCGCGTTTCGACCGGGAAGCGCGGGCGGCGGGCCGGATCGGCCACGACAACATCTGCGAGGTGATCGACGTCGGGTTCGCCGACGGCAACGTTCCGTACCTGGTGATGCCGATGCTGCGCGGCCAGTCGCTGGCCGCGGTGCTGCGCTCCGGCGGGCCGATGCCGCTGCGGCGGTGTCTCGACGTCGCGACGCAGATCCTCGCGGCCTTGGCGGCGGCGCACGAGGCCGGCGTGATCCACCGCGACCTCAAGCCGGACAACGTGTTCCTGGTGCGGATGGGCGACCGCGAGGACTTCGTCAAGGTGCTCGACTTCGGGATTTCCAAGATGCTCCACGAGAGCCGCCCCGACGCCACGCTCACGCAGACCGGCACGATCCTCGGCACCCCGTACTACATGTCCCCCGAGCAGGCGCGCGGGCTCAAGGACCTCGATGCGCGGGTCGACGTCTACGCGATGGGGGCGATCCTGTACCAGATGCTGACGGGGAAGCCGCCGTTCGACGGGGACAGCTACAACCAACTGCTGTCCTCGATCCTGCTGGACGAGTTCCCGCAGCCGAGCGTGTTGCGGCCGGAGACGCCGCCGGCGGTCGAGGACGTGATCCTGCATGCGACGCAGAAGGACCGCGCGCTGCGCTACCGGGACGCGGGCGAGATGCGCCAGGCGTTGCTCGCCGCCGTGACGGGAACGTCGCTCAAGCCGGCCGACCTGCTGGCGTCGAGCGAGACCTTGCCGGGGACTCCGCCGTCGTCCGGCTCCGGCGCGCTCGCCCCGGTCCGCACGTCGGCTTCCGGCGTCTCCTCGTCGCCGGCCGGGCGGGCGTCGCCGTCGGGGGCGCCGGTGCCCGGCGGCTGGGCCCCGACGGAGGCGTTCGGGACGGGTCCGGGTGGAACTCCCGTTCCGATCTCCGGTCGCGCGGGGGCGGTGTTGCCGGCGGGCGGGAGCGGCCCGGACGACCTGGCGACCGGCCAGACGGCGGTGGCCTCCGGGTTGTCGCAGAGCCGGATGGGACAGGCGGTGCTGGCGGAGACGGCCGCTCGTCCGTCCCGCGGCCGGTCGGCCAGCGTGATCGCCGTGCTGGCCGGCGCGGTCGCGATCGTCGCGCTGGCGGTGTGGCTCGCACGCGGGGGCGCGGGAGGGCAGGGCGGCGGCGGGCCCGCAGCGGGTTCCTCGGCCGAGACCGGGCCGCGGGGCGAGGCGGCGGCGACTCCGACAACCACGACGGCTTCTCCGGCGGCGCGGGTCGCGCCGGTGCCGGTGCCGCTGGTCGTGCCGTCCCCGGCGGCGGCGGGCGGCGGGCCGGCGCCGGACGCGGGGGCGCCGGCGGCCGAGGTCGTCGAGGACGCCGTGGAAGCGTCGCCCGAGGTGCGGATCGAGCTGCGGGGCGTGCCGCGCGGCGCGCTGGTGCGGGTGGACGGCGAGATCCACAAGGGGACCACGATCCGGCGTCCGCGGGGGACGGGCGAGGTGCGGGTCGAGGTGCTCGAGCGGGGGTTCCGCCCGTGGTCGAGGGTGGTGTCGCTGGCGCAGGACGTCGAGGTCGAAGTGCGGCTCGAACCGGCGGGCGAACGGCCCGCGCGGGACGGCGGCGACGCCCGGGGCGGAACCGGCCTGCCGATCTGGGTCAACGACGAATAGGGGACACGGGGTCGGGTCGCCATGCCGCCGATCAAGCCGCGCAACCCGTTCGTCCCGGCGGCGCGCCGCCGCGGCGGAGGGCCGATGGGCGACCGTCGCGCGCCGCGGGGCGGGTCGCGGAACGAGGCGCGGGAGCTGTTGGCCGAGGCGCAAGAGGAGCTGCGCGAGGCGCGGGCGGCGGATCAGGCGGAGCTGCCGGGCACGGCCGCGGCGGCCGGTCCGCGGCGCGTCGCGGTGACCGGCAACCGCGGGGTGACGGCGGCGGACCGGGCGGTCATTCGCCGCGTCCTGCGCGAGCTGCTCGCGGACGACGAGGTCGAGACGATCTACTTCGGCGGAGCACTGGGGGCCGACACCGAGGCGCTGCGGGCCGCGCTCGAACTGCGCCGCGGGAATCGGCCGCGGCTCGTCGTGGTCGTCCCCGACACGCTCGACGCCCAGCCGCTCGGCACCCGGGACGTCTCGCGCCGGGCGGACGAGGTGGTCGAGCTGCGGCGGCCGATCGATGCGGCGGACGGCTGGCGGGCCTACCATGCGCGCAACCGCTGGATCGTCGATCGAGCGTCGCTGGTCGTGGCGTTCTGGGACGGCGCGCCGCGGAGCGGCACGGGAGCCACGGTGGCGTACGCGCGGCGACGGGGCGTGGCGGTGCGGATCGTGGAGGTGCAGGGCGGAGACCGGACCCTCCCCGGCCGGTGCTGATCCGGCGCAGCCCAACCGGCGGAAGGAACCGGCGAACAGGAAACCCGGAACGGAAAACGGGGAAGGAAGGGCGAGGTCCGTCGATCCTTCCCGGTGCCCTCCCCGCCGGCTCACCCGGGTCCTGGGTGCGTCGGCACGAATGAGGCGGTTTCCCCGGCGAACCGTCGCGTCCGCCGGGAATCACCGGTCACCTCTGTCCTGCCGCCGTGGCCCCTCCGGGGCGACCCGTCGGGTCCGGCGGGGCGAGGCCGCCGTTCAGCGGGGGCGCCGGGCGGCGGTGGCGACGGTGGACCGCGGCTTGGCGGGCGGTGGCGCCGCGCCGGGAACCCGCCCGTGCTGCTCGTAGAAGGCGAACGTCAGCTTCTGCGAGTCGGCGGTGCTCACGCGGTAGCCGTTGGGGGTCGTCCAGTGGCAGTCGCGGTACACGTACGATCGACCATCGACGACCAGCTTGTCGAACGGGCAACGGGGCATCGACCGTTCCTCCGTGCGCGGCGCCGGGCGCCGCTCCCCCGAGAAGCGGGGTGCATCCTAGCGCGAATCGTGCCGGAAGCCCAGAAAACGGTGCCGCAGCGATCCCGCGACCCTGGCGCAAGCGGGACGGGTCGCGAGCGCGCGGATCTTGCATTCGCGCGAGACGGCCCTTCTCCGATGAAACGATAACCGCACGCATGTCCAGGGGGCGGCGCGCGGAGATCGTTGTTGACCCACCGACCGAACGTGCTATTAGGCGCAACCATGCGGATCTCGACCTCCATGACCGCACGCGCGGTCATGTTCGTCCTCGCGTTGGCCTCGCTGCTCCCGCTGCTTCGGCTGCTCGCGGGCGGCCTGTGGGAACCCTGGGAACTGCACCGCGCGGAGGCGGCGCGCGCGGTGGCGGGCGGCGAGGTACCGGTCTGGAGCGTGCCGGAGATCGAAGGCGAGGGGGAGCGGCCGCCGCTGGCCACCTGGGTCACGGCGCTCGGCTTCCGGGCGGGCGGTCCGGACGTGGGCAACGGCAAGCTCGCGGTGGCGGCGTTCCTGCTGCTGTGCGTGGTGGCGGCGCTGTGGGTCCTGCGCCCGCTGCTCGACCTCGCCCGGATGCTCGGGGCGTTCGCGGTCTTCTTCGCGCTGCCCCTGGTGTTCTTCCAGGGCGCGTCGGCGGGCGGCGACGGGGTGGCGTTCGGGGCGTACGCCCTGGCGTTCGCGGGGCTGGTGCGGTTGCTGGGGGTTTCGAGCGTGGCGCGGGCCGCCGGGCGGGCGGACCTGGCGGTCGGCGCGGCCGCGACGGTCGTCGGCTTGGTGCTGTCGTACTTCGCCCTCGGCGCGGTGCTCGGCGTCGCCCTGCCGGTCGGGGCCTCGGCCTTCGCCTCCGCGCTGGGCGGCGGGCTGCGGCGCCCGCAGGAGCCGCAGCAGCGGGACGAGGCGGCGTGGGTCCGCTTCGCTGCGCGCTGGGCGGCGGTGCTGGCGGCGCTGGCGCTGTTCGTCTGGTTCGTGGCGGCGGGGGTGGCCCACCGGCCGGTCGAGGAGACCGAACGCTTCACCCTGGCGCTCGGCGGCACCAAGACCCTGCTGCCGCTCGACACCTTCGACTTCCTGCTGAGCCGGCTGGCCTACGTGCTGTTCCCGTGGTGCGCGTTCGTGCCGCTGGCGTTGGCCTGGGCGATGCGCTCCGGCGGGGCGGCGGAGGAGGACGACGGCGCGACGGCCGGCGGCGTGCCGCCGGTCGCGCTGGCGCGGCACGCGGCGGTGCATCTGTTCCTGGGCTACGCGCTGGTCGCGTACTGGCACTGGCGGTTCCACTCCTCGCCGATGGTTTTCGCGTTCCCGCTGGCGGTGCTGTTGTCCGAGTATCTGGCGCACGTGTTGGGCGAGGGGCGGGGATTGCGGTTCGCGGGGGTGGTGACGGCGATCCTCGTGGTGCTGGTGCTTCGCGATTCGTTCGCGTTCCAGAAGGATTTCTTGCAGATCATCGGTTTCCCCAAGCCGGGCGACATGGTGACGGAGACGCCGGCGTTCCCGATGGCGATGACGGCGGCGACGGCGCTGTTCCTGCTGATCGTGCTGTTCACGCACCTCGTGCCGGCCGCGGAGGCCGGGAAGGACGAGGGCGGAGTGTTCGGGTGGTATCGGCAGCAGCGCGAGGCGCTGCGGGAGGCGGCCCGGGGACTGCGGCGCGGGCCGGCGCAGGCGCGGCTGGCCGCGGCGGCGGCGTTCGCGCCGTGGGTCGCCGGGGCGCTGGTCTGGGCCGTCGTCGTCGGCACGGCGTTCGTGGCGCGCTACACCGACTTCTCGAACTGGACGGTTTCGCACCTCGGCTTCCAGGCGCTGGTCGCGGTGGGCGTGTTGCCGTTCGGCGTGGGATTGGCGGACGTCGGCTGGCGCGCGGTGCGGCGGTTCATCGCCGGAGCCTCGGGCACCCTGCGCGGCGGCCTGACGCTGGCCGGGGGGGTGCTGGTCGCCCTGACCGTCGGGCTCGCCGTCGCTCCCGCGCTCGATGCCCAGTTCTCCCTCGAACCCGCCGCGCGCGCCGCGGCGCGGGAGGGCGATCTGACCGGTCGGTTGCAGTTGTTGCAGGTCGAGGCGGCGGCGACGCGGTACTACCCGTCGCTGGCCGGCGGCAAGCTGGTGACGGACATCCCGGCGGCGGCGACGTGGCTCGCGGAGGCGCCGCCCGGTCAGCCGCGCTACCTGGTGTTCCCGTCGCGCAACCAGGTGCTGAACGAGGTGAACCAGAAGTTCCGCGACGTGCGGGGCGGCGAACTGCTGCCGGTGATCTCCGACCCGGAGGGCCGCTACCTGCTGGGGGTGAGCGAACTGGCGCCGGGGGAGGAGAACCGGAGTCCGCTGGCAAGGGTGGTGCTGCTGCAGCGGCCGACGCCGCGCTATCCGATCCTGGAGGGCAACTTCGACAACAAGGTGCGCTACCTCGGCTACGACCTCAGCTCGTACCCGGACGGCACGGTCGCCGCGCTGCAGAACGTCACGATCACGCACTACTGGGAGTGCCTGGGGAAGATCAACGGCGACTACCAGGTGTTCGTGCACGTGGACGGGATGGGCGACCGGATCAACGGCGATCACGACCCGGCGGAAGGGGTGTATCCGACGCGATACTGGCGGCCCGGCGATTTCATCGTCGACCGGCAGAAGCTCCGCATTCCGTTCTTCGCCCGGCCGTCGCGGGAGCCGACCGCGTACCAGATGTACGTCGGGTTGTTCCGCGGCGAGTCGCGGTTGCCGTTGAGCGAGGGGGAAGGGAACGACAACCGGTTGTACGGCGGCGTGCTCCGGGTGCGCTAGGCCAGGCCCGCGCCGCCGGGGGGCGCCGCGGGGGAGGGAGGACGGCATGACGGGTCGCGACGGCAGGGCGAAGGCGAAGGGCAAGGGCGACGAGCGGCGGGGGGCGCGGCGGTTCGCGGTTCGCGACTTCAAGATCGATCTCCGGTCCGAGGAATCGTTCCTGTTCGCCTATGTCGAGAACATCAGCGAGCTGGGGATCTTCGTGGCGATGGAGAAGCCGTTGCCCGTCGGCACCAAGCTGACGCTCCGCTTTCCCGCCCGCGGCGACGTCGGTCCCCTGACGCTCGGCGGCGTCGTGCGCTGGATCAACCCGCCCACCGGCCGTCATCCCGGGATGGGCATCGCCTTCGACCCGCTCACCCCCGCCCAGCGCGAGAAGGTGGTGGCGCTGGTCCGAGCCGTGGCCTACCTGACTCACGACTGAGAACGGCCTCCCGGAACGGCGGGACGACCTCCGTCGGTGCGGCCGTCGGCGCTCCACCCGGAGCACGGGCGAGCCGAGAGCCGCGCGGCGCGCGGCCGGCGCGCTGGCGAGCGCCGACGGCGCGGCGCTCTACCGAACCGACGGGTCCGCGGCCGCCGCTGCCGCGCCGGCCGGGACGGCCCGCCGGCGCCGGCGGCGCAGGCCCAGCGCCGCGGCCCAGACGACCAGACCGGCCGCGGCCAGCCAGCCGGGGACGTCGCCCAGGCGGCCGTAGAGCGTGCGGCCGGCGTAGGGGACCACCTCCACCACCGGCGCCGCCTCCCGGAAGATCGGCGTCTGCATCCGGATCTCGCCGGTGGCGGTCACGTGCGCCGAGACGCCGGTGTTGACCGCCCGCACCATCTCGCGACGCTGCTCGATGCTGCGGAACACCGCCAGCGCCAGGTGCTGGTACGGCTCGGCGGACCGACCGAACCAGGCGTCGTTGGTCACGTTGACCAGCACGTGCGGCTCGCCCGCCCGCATCATCCGGCCCACGTAGGCCGGGAGGATGTCCTCGTAGCAGTTGAGGATGCCGAGCCGCAGGTTGCCGAGGGGCAGGATGCCGGGCGTGGTGCCGGGGGCGAGCGACCCGGCGCGGGGGAACCAGCGGTCGAGGAAGGTGAGCCGGTCGCGCAGCGGGATGTACTCGCCGAACATCAGCAGCACGTTCTTGTCGGCCGGGCCGTGCAGCCGGCCCTCGGTGTCGAGCAGGAACGCGGAGTTGTAGCGTCGCGGCGGGTCGGAACCGCGGGTGATCGAGCCGAAGACCAGCGGGATGTCGAACCCGCGCCGGATGCGCATCGGGTGTCGCTCGGGAAGATCGCGCAGTTCGTCCGCACCCGGGGGCGGCTCGCGCGACAGCCCCCCCGGGTAGGCCGATTCGGGCCAGACCGCGACTTGCGCGCCGCGCCGCTCGACGTCCGCCGTCAGCGCCTGCAGCTTGCGCAACTGGTCGTGGTGCAACAGCGGGTCGCGCTTCTCGCGGATGCCGATGTTGGGCTGCACCAGGCCGAACGCCACCGGTTCCGCCCCGGCGCGGCGTGCCTCGTAGCGGCGCTGCTGGACCACGCCGTAGGCGAGCGAGGCGATCACCAGGGCGGCGGCGACGGCGCCGGCGCGACCGGCGGCGCGCGCGGGGTGGGCGTCCGGCGGCGGCAGCCAGGCCGGCTGGCGGATCCGACGGGCCGCGGCCGCGACCAGCGATCGGTACAGCCCCGCGTTGAAGGCGACGAGCAGCGCGCTGACGCCGACCACGCCGACCGCGTCGGCGATCTGCACGAAAGGCAGCATCTGGTACTGTGTCATCGCGAGGTACCAGGGGAAGATCATCGGGAAGAGGTAGTCCGAAATCAGGAAGCCGCCGACCCACGCCGCCGTGAACGGGACGCCGGAGCGCCGCAGCCAGGTCGCCGTCAAGGCCGCCGCCGGGAACATCAGCCCCTGGTAGGCTCCCATCAGGCCGTGCAGCGCCGCCGCCGCGGGCACCGGCAGGCCGGCGAAGTTGATCAGCAGCTCCGTGATCCAGGGGAAGCCGCCGATGTTCGTCACGAGGCCGACGAACCACGCGCACCAGAAGACGCGGCGGTAGGAGGCGCCGTCCACCGCGAGGAACAGCGGCAGCAGCGCGACCCAGCCGAGCGGGGCGAAGTCGAACGGGGGGACACCGAGAACGAGCAGCGCGCCGGAGAGGAGTGAGAGCAGCGCGGCCGACCAGCCGGAAAGCCGCGCGGGCGACCGGGAGCGGCCGGCCGCCGCGGCGGACGGCGCCGCCGGCGGCGCGGCGGGCGCCACCGGCGTGTCCGCGGCTTCCGCGGCCGGCAGATCCTGCGTCGGGTCTGCGGCGCCGTTCATGCCTTGAGTCGCAACAGGCCGGTGCGCAGCTCGAACGTGGCCGGAAGGCGGCCGAGGGCTTCGCCGTCCACGTCGAGCAGCACGGCCTCGTCGGGGTCGAACGGTTCGGCGACGACCTTGCGCGCCCGCTCGACGATCACCCCCGGCAGGTCGACATGGGTTCCGGCATAGACACGGTGGCCGCGCAGCAGGTAGTCGGCGAGCGACTGGGCCGGGAGGGTGACGACGTCGAACAGGCCGTCGTCGAGCCGCGCGTCGGGGGCGATCTTCATTCCGCCGCCGAACCAGCAGCCGTTCGCGCAGGCGACCACGGAGATCGTGCGGATCACCTCCGGTCGGTCGTCGAGTTGCAGCCGGACGACCGGGGGACGGAAGCGCGCCAGGGCGCGCGCCGTGGCGACGGCGAAGGAGACGAAGCCGCCGAGGGCCTTGGAAGAGCGGTTGACGAGGTCATCGACGAGCCCGCCGAGGCCGAAGCTGGCGATGTTGAGGAACCAGCGCGTCGCCGGCCGCCCGTCCCGGTCGATGTAGCTGAGGTGTCCGACGTCGCACGGGCGGGTGGCGCGGTCGCCGAGCAGGGCGACGAGTTCGAGCGGGTTGCGGCCGTAGCCGAGGGTCTTGCGGAAGTCGCCGCCGGTGCCGCCGGGGAGGGGGGCGAGGACCGCTCCCTCGCGGACGGGGCGGCCGTCCTCTTCGAAGAACCCGTTGAGCACTTCGTGGTGCGTGCCGTCACCCCCGACCGAAACGATCTGCTCCGCGCCCGCCCGCAGCGCCTCGCGGACGCGCCAAGTGGCGTCCCCCGGGCCGGCGGTCTCGACGAACTCGACGTCGCGCACCGTGCGGCGGATCGCCGCCGCGAGGGCGCGTTGCCGGCGCGCGCCGAGCGTCGAGCCGGCCTTGGGGTTGAGCACCACCAGCGTCCGGAATACGTTGGCCATGACGGCCGATCCGTACACCCGGCGGCGGCCGAGGCGCAAGCCGGGGTGCCGGGTTGGAATATGGGCACTCCGAGCCGCGTTGATCGGAGCGCAAGGAGGTCGAACATGGACGGCAGACTGCGGAATTCCAGGCGAACCCGGTGGTGGTGGCTGGCCGGCGCCCTGGCGCTCCTCGGGCTGTGCGGGGCGACCGCAGCGCTGGCGGGAGACGACCCGCCGGCGGCGGTCCAGCAGATCCCGGGCGGGGCGAGCGGCGCATCGGCGCCGAACCTGCCTTCGTTCGCCCCGATCGTCGAGCGGTTGGCGCCGACGGTGGTCTCGATCAACGTCATCCAACGGGTGCGCCTCGGCGAGGGTTCGATGGTGTTGCCGTTTTTCTTCGGCAGTCCGTTCGGGACGTTCCCGTTCGGCGGTGGACCAGGAGGCGAGCCGCCCGAGTTCGAGAACCGGGGATCCGGGAGCGGGGTGATCGTGGACTCCGAGGGGCTGATCCTCACGAACGCCCACGTGGTGCGGGACGCGAGCGAGATCACGGTGCAGGTCGCGGGCGGCCGGAACTGGCCCGCCGAGGTGGTCGGGGTGGACGAGCCGACGGACCTCGCCCTGCTGCGCATCACCGGCGCGGGTCGGCTCGCCGCCGCGACCCTGGGCGATTCCGACGCGGTCGAGGTCGGCGACTGGGTGCTGGCGATCGGCAATCCGTTCGGCCTGGAGCACACCGTGACCACGGGCATCGTGAGCGCCAAGGAACGCCGGACCGGCGGGCCGCGCGAACGGTACGGCAACTTCCTGCAGACCGACGCCTCGATCAATCCGGGGAACTCGGGCGGTCCGTTGTTCAACCTGCGGGGCGAGGTGATCGGGATCAACACCGCGATCAACGCGGCCGGCCAGGGGATCGGTTTCGCGATCCCGTCGAACATGGCGCGCACGGTGATGGCGCAGCTCCGGGAGCGGGGCCGGGTCGAGCGGAGCTGGCTGGGGGTGACGATCCAGACGGTGACGCCGGAACTCGCCGAGTCGTTCCGGCTGGCGGGGGCGCCGCGCGGCGCGCTGGTCTCGTCCGTCGAGGCCGAGTCACCCGCGGCGCGCGCGGGACTTCGTCCCGGCGACATCATCCTGCGCTTCGACGAGGAGGAGATCGGCGACGCGGCGGAACTGCCGTGGCTGGCCTCGACGGCGGGAGTCGGCCGGACGGTGCGGCTGCAAGTGTTCCGCGACGGCACGAAACGCGACGTCACGCTGACGCTGGGTCGCATGCCCGAGGACTCCGCGGCGGGCGGCCGGACGCCGGCGCGCCCGATGCCGGAAGAACGAAGCGTTCCGTCGGGTCTCGGGATCGAGGTGGAGGACGTGCCCGAACGCCTGGCGCGGCAGCTCGGCGAGGAGGGAGGCGCGCTGATCGTGCGGGTCGACCCCCACGGTGCCGGTTCCGACTACGGCCTGCGGCCCGGCGACGTGATTCGGGAGCTGGACGGCGAGCCGGTGGCGGATGCGGCGGCGCTGCGGCGCCTGCTGCGAGATCGCGGCAAGGCCGACGTGGTCCGGTTGCTCGTGCGAAGCCGCAACGGCACACGCTACGTCGGCGTGCGCCTGCGCTGAGCGCGGCGGCGCGGCGACCCGCGGCCCGCGTGCGGGAAGGGGCGTCGTTCCAGGGTCTGCCGGCTCGGGGCGGTCGGCTCACGCCAGCAGGCGGACCTCGCGCACCAGCCGGACGCCGAACTTCTCCGCGACGCGTCGTTCGAGTTCCTCGGCCAGCGCCAGCACGTCGCGGCAGCGGGCGTGTCCCAGATTCACGAGCACGTTCGCGTGACGCTCGGAGACCGCCGCGTCGCCCACGCGCAGTCCCTTGGCGCCGACCGCTTCGAGGAGCCGGCCGGCCGGCTCGCGCGGCTCGCCCGGCCGGGCGGGCGGCAGGTTGCGGAAGAACGATCCGGCGCAGGGCTGGTCCGGCAGGCGCTGCGCCCGCTGCGCTTGCAGGTCGTCGATCTGCCGCAACAGCACGCGGCGATCCGCCGGTTGCAGCGCCAGACGCACGGACAGCACGAGGTCGCCGGTGGTCTGGAGCACGCTGGAGCGGTAGTCGAACCCCAGCGCGTCGCGCGACAGCTCCGCCGCCTCGAGCGTCCGGGCGCGCAGGACGCGCACCGAGGCGACGCACTCGCCGATCGCCCGGCCCCACGCGCCCGCATTGCCGACCACGGCGCCGCCGATCGTGCCGGGAATGCCCGTGGCGAAGGTGAGGTCGCCGAGGCCCGCCCAGGCGGAGGCGCTGACGAGTCGCCCGAGGTCCGCCCCCGCCTCGGCCTCGAGGTCGTGCTCGACGATCTGCACGCGGGCAGCGCGCATCAGCAGCACCACGCCGTCGTACCCCTCGTCGGGGACCAGCAGGTTGCTGCCGCCGCCGACCGTCGTCCAGCGGGCGCCGACGGCGGCGATCGAGCGGACGGCGCGGACCGCCTCCTCCGGCGAACGCACGGTCACCACCGCGGCCGCCGGACCGCCGATGCGGAACGTGGTCCACGGCGCCAACGGCACGTTCTCCGCCACCTCGAGCCGTTCGTCGCGCAGCGCATCCAGCAGCCCGCCGGGCAACCCGCTCACCACCGCACCTCCCAGCCCATCCCCACCTCGCCCGGGCCCGGCGCCGGACCCGTCCTCGCGTCGGGCCACAACACGATCGCGGCGATCCCGGTCGCGAGCCCCAGGCCGAGACAGACCGCGGCGGCCACGCCGTACTCCAGCTCCCGCGTGTCGCCCGCCAGTTCGCGCTCGGCCCGCGAAGACTCGTGCAGCGCCGCCAGGCCGAACGCCGTGCCGGCGATCAGGCCCGCACCGGCCGCTCCGGCCAGCAGGGCTGCGGCGAGCGCGGTGTCGGGCGCGTCGTCCGGTGCGGCGCCGCCGGCCGCCGCAAGGCGTTCGGCGTCCTCGCCGGCGTCGTCGGTCGCCCCGGTTTCCGCGGGGGCCGGCGGGCCGCCGAGCGCGTCGAGCCGGATGCGCACCGCCCCGGCGGCCGTGGGGTCCAGACCGCGCGCGAGGGCGCGGGCCAGCGCCACCGACTCCGGGTAGGGATGGCCGAGGAGCCGCCAGCAGGCGGCGAGGTCCAGATCGGCGGCGGCGTCGCCCGCGGCGGAGCGGGCCGAGCGGTCCTCGATCGTGCGGGCGGCGGGGGCCGGGCAGTCGCCCGGCAGGTCGTCGGGGACGGGCGGCGTCCGTCGGGCGGTGTCGGGCGGCGGGGCGGCGTCCGGGTCGGGGGGTGCGGCCGGCGCTCCCGGCGCTGCGGTGGGGGCGGCGTCCGGCGCCGTCTCTTCCGCGGTCGCCGGCAAGACCGGGTTCGCGGTCTCCGCGACCGTGGCGGCTTCCACCGGAGCGCCGCCGGTTTCGACGGGGCCGGGGTGCGGATCGGGCGGCGGGTCGACGCCCGCTTGCGAATCCGCGGCCGCGGTCGGCGGGAGAAGCAGCGCGACGAGCCACGGGATCAGGGTCCGCACGGGATCGGACCATACGGCGGACCGGCCGGCGATTCAATTTCCCGGGCGTGGGGGCGGTCACGCCAGCGCCCGGGAGAGGCGCTCCAGCCGCCGGCGTTCCTCGAGCAGCCGTTCGGAGCCGTGCACCGTCGGCGGAACCTGGACCTCGTCGGGGGAGGGGAACTCGAGCAGTCCGGCGTCGCGGGCGGCGACCAGGGCGTTGGCGAAGGTGACCTTGTTGCGCGCCTCGTAGACCCGCAGTTCGCCGCGCAGATAGCTCCGTTCCGCCTCGGCCAGGCAGCGGGAGACGACCTCGGCGTTCCGGCGGCGTCCGGTCGTCCGTTCGAGCACGCCGAAGGCGATGCGGTAGGCCTCGACGAAGGCCAGCAGCAGGCGGCCGACGCGGCGCAGGACCGAGCGGAAGGTGATCTCGATGCGCGGTCCCGAACCGGCGGCGACGGCGCCGTGCCGTTCGAGGAACTCCAGGCCGCGGGCGACGCCGGGCAGGGCGTCCTCGTCGGCGGCGTAGATGAACTCGTGCTTCCACAGGCGCGCCAGTCGTCCTACGCGATCGGCAAGGCTCGCGCGGTCGTCGTCTTCGAGGAGGGCGAGGGAGACGAGCGCGGGCTCGACGAACCAGTGCAGGACGCCGTTGCGGTAGTAGTCGAGACGAGGGCGGTGGACGTCGTCGACGGCGACGAGTTCGCGTTCGCCGGACCCGCTGACGGCCACGGTGCCGTCGGCGGCGAACAGTTCGACGGCGCGGCGGACGGCCTCCCAGGGAGGATGGGGGGCGTCGGCGGGAGCGAGGGTGTCGGCGAGGGGGGCGCCGAGGTCGGCGGCGGCGTCGCGCAGGCGCGCCACGTCGTCGGCGAGTTCGACGAAGCGCACGCTGCGATTCTCGCGGGCCAGCAGCGCGGTCGCCACGAGGGATGTCGGCGTGGCGGGGGTCTGCCGGTTGATCGCGAACGCGGCGCGGAAGGCGAGCCGGCGGACCGCGGCGCGCCAGCGAAGACGGTCGGCGGCGTGTTCCGGCCGGAGCGCCTGGGCCGCGGCGAAGGCGTGGAGGTCGATCGGGTCGCCGAAGCGGACGTGGAGGCGGCCGTAGCGGGAGTTGAGCACGCGACGCGCGCCGAGCAGTCCCTGGAGGTCTTCGGCTTCCTTCTCGGCGCCGGCCGTCTCCCGCACGTGCGCGCCCTCTTCGATCACGCGTTCGTGGGTGATCGCCACGGGGACGACGTGGATCGGCCGGCCGCGCAGGCCCAGACCGGCTTCGACGAGCAGGCCGAGCAGTCCGATGCGCGGCGGCAGCAGCTTGCCGGTCCGGCTGCGCGTCCCTTCCATGAACAGTTCGACGTGGCAGCCGTCGAGCAGCAGGCGGCGCAGGTAGGCGCGCATCACCGTCACGTACAGCTCGTCGCCCTCGAAACGCCGGCGCATGAAGAACGCCCCCGCGTGGCGAAACAGGGGTCCGAGCGGCCAGAACGAGAGGTTCCGTCCTGCGGCGATGTACGGCACCGCCAGATGCGCGTCCCAGAAGACCTGGGAGAGCACGATGTAATCGATATGGCTCTTGTGGCTCGGCAGCAGGATCACCGGTCCCCGGCGGGCCGCGGCGACGACGCGTTCGAGGCCCGCCGGATCGACCTCGATGCCGTCGTAGATCCGGTTCCAGACGCGGGCGAAGACGATCGCGAGGAATTCGATCGCCTCGACGCGGAAACGGGCGGCGATCTCGCGGAGGTGCTGGGCGGCCTGCAGACGGACCTGCTCGCGGGGCATCCGGCGGCGGTGCGCGACGGCGGCCAGCTCGCGCTGGAACCGGGCCGAGGAGAACAGTTCGGTGGCCTGGCGCGCGTGACTCCGCACGTGCGGTCCGAGTACGGCCCGGCGCTCGCGCTCCAGCCCGCGCAGGAGCGCGGTGTCGAGGGCGCGGGCGAGGCGGGAGGCGGGGCGGTCGGCCCTGCGCGCGGCGAGCCACGCGCCCAGCTCGCACGGCCCGCCCTGGCGCACGACCAGGGCGCGCCGACCCTTGATCGCCTGAAGCACCGAACGGACGAGGCCGGGCCATTCCCGCGGCCCCAGCACCTGGGACATCATGCCCGGTTCGGCGGTCGAGGGGCGGCGGCCCCAGACGATGAGCTGGGGCACCATCGTCACGGCGACGCCGCGGCGGGCGAGACGCACGCAGACCGAGAGCGGGCGCGGGCCGAGGCGCAGGGTGCGGCGGCGGAAGGTACGCGGCCGGCGCCGCAGGTAGATGCAGACCGGCACGCCGCGCCGGAGCAGGCGCGCCAGGTGCCGTTCCGCGGACACGCCGTCGGGCGGCCGCATCCAGGCGCGGAAGATCCAGCGGAACGGCCGGTAGAACCACTTCTCCAGGCCGTAGACGAAGCCGATCGGGGGCAGTCCGGCCCGCCGGAGCAGGTGGTCGAGCGCCAGGAAATCGACGAGCGACAGGTGGCGCAGCACGTAGACCGGCGTGCCGCGGGCCGCCGCCGCCCGGACCTCGGCGATCCAGGCCGGATCGATGCGCACCCGTCGCAGGAGCAGCCCCACGAACCAGGCAATCAGCCGCGCGAGCCACGTCTCCCGCATCGGACGCCGAGCCTAGTGCTTCGCATCGTCGCTGCCAACCCGGGTCGGCTTCCCGCTTCGCGCCCGGCGCTCGCGATGGCTGACGCGGGACCCCGGTTCGGCGTATCCTGGACCAAACCCGCGCCCGGCGCGCGAGGGAGAACGAGGGAGGCGACGTGCCGAACATCTGCCCGATCTGCGGCCAACCGGTGGAGGGGGAGCACGAGTGTCCGACGGGGCTGGTCGAGGTCGGGCCGCCGCAGCCGGCCCCCGCGATCGGTCCGGGCAGCGTGCTCGGCGGGACCTACCGCCTGCTGGCCCCGGTGGCCAAGGGAGGGATGAGCGTGCTGTACGAGGCCGAGCACGTGCGGCTCGGACGGCGCGTGGCGGTGAAGGTGCTCCGCGAGAGCTACGCCGGCGACGAGGAGAACGTCGCGCGGTTCTGCCGCGAGGCGCAGATCGCGGGGGCGATCGAGCACGACGGGATCGTGCGGGTGTTCGACGTGAACTGCGAGGCCGGCGGGTTCTGGTACATCGCGATGGAACTGCTGCGCGGCACCGACGTGCGGTCGCTGCTCCGGCGTCGCGGGCCGCTGCCGGTGGACCGGGCGGTCGACATCGCGCGCCAGGTGTGCCTCGCGCTGTCCGCCGCGCACGCCCGGCAGGTGATCCACCGGGACATCAAGCCGTCCAACGTGTTCCTCGTCGACCGCGGCGACGGCCTCGACCACGTCAAGCTGCTCGACTTCGGCATCTCCAAGCTGCTCGCCGACACCTCGGGCGCCACCAAGGTCGGCCTGATCATCGGCACGCCGCAGTTCATGTCGCCCGAACAGGCGTGCGGGGATCCCTCGATCGACCACCGCACGGACGTCTTCTCCACCGGCGCGCTGCTGTACAAGATGCTGACCGGGCACTCCCCGTTCGAGGCGTCGTCGCCGGCGGCGGTGCTGGCGCGCCTGATGACGCAGCCGCCGCACCCGATCGAGGGGTGGGGGGTGGAGGTGCCGCCGTGGCTCGCCGGCGTGGTGCTGCGTTGTCTGTGCCGCGATCCCGACGGTCGTTTCTGGTCGGCGCTGGAACTGGCCGAGGCGTTGGCCCGCCGCAACGAGACCCTTGCTCCGCCGCCTCCCGCGGAGCAGCCCGCACGGGTCGCCGAGCCGTGGAGCGACGAGCTGCGGGTCGTGACCGTGCTGTTCGCGAACCTTCCGGGGCGGGCACGGCCGCCGGCGGACGCTTCGGGCTCCGAGGGGACGGACACGCAACGGGATCCGGTCTCGGCGCGCGCCCGCGAGATCCTGCGGCGCCACGGCGCGGTGTTCCAGCGCTACTTCGGCGACGGCCTGATGGCCGTGTTCGGCGTGCCGTCGGCCACGGGCGACGAGGCGCTGCGCGCGACCCGCGCGGCGCTCGAACTGCGCGTCCTGCCCGCCGAACTGGACCTGCCCGGCGAGCCGTTGCGGATTCGGGTCGGGTTGTCCACGGGCCGCGTGGTCGCCGGCCGGATGCGGGGCGTGAGCAGCACCGGCTACGGCGTCGTCGGTCAGGCCGTCGATCTGGCACGGCAGATCGAAGGGCTCGGCGGGCCCGACGCGGTGCTGCTGTGCCCCGAGACGTACCTGCACGTCCGCGGCCGGTTCCGTGTCCGCCCCGCCGGCCACCTGTTCGGCCAGGACGGCGCCCGCTCCGTCGTGTACCAGGTGTTCGAGGAGCACGCGCACGGGCTGCTGGTGCCGCCCCGCGAGGTGCTCGGCAGCCGCGCCCCGCTGGTCGGCCGCGACGCCGAACGGCGATCACTGGTCGAGCGGCTCGAATCCGCCTTCGACCGTCGGGCGCCGGAGCTGGCGACGGTGACCGGTCCCGCCGGCATCGGCAAGACGCGGCTGGCCTACGAACTGCGCTGCCACGTCGAGGAATCGGACCGCGAGGTCGTGACGTTCGCCGCACAGGCCCAGGAGATGGCGGCCGCCGCGCCGCTCCAGCTCTGGACCGACCTGCTGCGCGCGAAGATCGGCATCCACGCCGACGAGTCGTCGGAGCATTCCGTCGAGAAGGTCCGCCGGTTCGTCGACACCGCCATGGACACGACGGTCGATGATTCGGCCGAAGGGGAAGGGCCCGAGGTCGCCAGGGCCCTGGCGCTGCTGTTGGGGCTCTCCTCCGCCGGACTGCGGACGCAGCCGCTGGTGGAGCAGGCCGGCTCCACGCTGGTCGAGCTGTTCCGCCGGATCGCGGCGCGCAACCCGGTGCTGCTGGTGCTGGACGACCTGCAATGGGCCGACCCGGCCAGCCTCGAGGTCCTCGCCTGGATGCTCGAACGGCTCGAGCGGTGTCCGGTGTTCGTGCTGGCGCTGGCGCGGCCGGAGCTGGACGAGGGGCTGCCGCAGCTGTTCGCGGAGCGGCCGGACCGGCTGCGCGTGGTCCTCGGGCGGCTGGAACACGCCGACGGCGCGGAGTTGGTGCGGCGGATCACGGGCGGCGGGGTGGACGGCGCGACCGCGGCGGCGATCGCGGAGCGGGCGGACGGGGTGCCGCTGTTCATCGAGGAGATCCTGCACGGACTGGCGGAGCGGGGCGTGCTGGCGCCGAAGGGCCGGGCGTGGATTCCGGCGCGCGAGCTGGAGCTGGAGGACCTGCCGTTGACGGTCGAGGCGGTGATCCAGGCCCGCCTGGACCGGCTCGAGCCGAACGAACGGGACGTGCTGCGCAAGGCCGCGGTGATCGGCGAGACGTTCTGGTTCGGCGCGCTGCGGGCGGTGGGCGAGCCGGAGGCGGCCCGCGTGCTGCCGAAGCTGGTCGCGCGCGAGCTGGTGCGGCTGCAGCCGACCTCGCGCTTCGCCGGCTTCCTGGAGTACGCCTTCGCCCACAAGCTCGTGCGCGACGTGGCCTACGCCGGCCTGCCGTTCGAGGAACGGCGACGGGTGCATCTGGCCGTCGGCCAGTGGCTGGAAGCGCGCGGGGGCGACACCCTGGAGAGCCGGGCCCTGGCCGCGCGGCACTACGAGGCGGCCGAGGACTGGATGCGGGCGGCGACGGGCTGGCTGCGGGCGGGCGAGGCGGCGTACGAACGGTTCGCGTGTCGCGACGCCGAACGGCATTTCGAGGCGGCGTCGCGGCTGGCCGATCGCGCCGGCGACCCGAACCTGCACGCGCTGGCCCGCGCCGGCATCGGCCGCGCGCTGGCTCGCGCCGGGCGCTTCCGCGAGGCCCGCGGGCACCTCGAACTCGCCCTGCGCGTCGTCGGCTCGCTCGGACGCCCCGACCAGGAGTGGCGCGCCCTCCAGGCCCTCGCCCAATGCCATGCCGCGGACGGCGACGAAACCCGGGCGCTGGAGTGCCTCGACCGCGCCGCGGAAATCACGCGGCGGACCCACGACCGGCTCGGCTCCTGCGAGATCGAGAAGGGCCGCTGCATCCTGCACTACTTCGCCGGACGGGACGAGGAGGCGGTGGAGGCCGCGCGGCGCGCCGTGCTCCTGGCCCGCGAACTCGGGCTGCCCCGGGAGCTGGCGCTCAACCTGTCCAACGTCGGCACGATCGAGGCGCTGCGGCAGCGCCACCGCGAAGCGCTCGAGGCGCTCCGCGAGTCGACCTCCCTGTCCCGCGCGCACGGGGTCGATACGTTGATCGGCATCAACCAGGCGTTCCTCGGCTACCTGCTCGTGCTCGGCGAACGCGACCCGCTGGGCGCGGAGCAGATCGAGCGGTCGCTGCGGCTGGCGCGGGAACGGCACTGGACGTGGGACGAAGTGCAGGAGTTGTACCTGCTCGGGCACGCCCAGGTCCTGCTCGGCCGGCCCGCCGAGGCCCGCGAGACGCTGCGGCGCTGCGCCGAGATGGCCCGGCAGCACGGCGAGCGCCGCCTGCTCCAGGAGTCCGGTCGCCTGCTCGCCTCGCTGGGCGAGGCGCCGGCGGGTTGAGGCGCGGGGGGGACGGTCCGGCCGGGACGCAGGCGGCGGGACGCCCGCACCGGCCTGCAGGGTCGGGGGGGCCCCGCCCGCACGAAATCCTCCGCGGGAGCCCGGCGGGCGTCGCCTGCGGTGCCGCACCCGACACCGCGATCACGCCGGCGGGTCCAGGGGGTGCAGTGAGGACCTGTTCCTCCAACGACCGCGCGGGAACGTCAGGGCCGCATTCCCCGGACGCCGTCGGGAGGGGGCGCAGAGCCGGAGGACGGACTTCCCGCCGCGCTGGCGGGTTCGCCCGGCGGCGCATTCGACTCCGGCGGCCGGCACGCCGCGTCAAGCCGCGACGCGTTGGCCGTCCAGGCGTCCAGAACCGCTTCCTCGGCCCCGCTGGCCGGCGTGCCCCATGCATGGTCGAGGTGGAACATGCGTACCCTCGCGTCGGCGCGGTCCGGGGAGAATCGGCCGGTCGATGGGTGCACGCTCTGGAGCACGGCGCGCAACAGATCACGCGCCAGCACCGGGTCCACCCGACCCGATGCCGTGTGGGTCTCGAACACCGTGCGCCCGTCTTCGGTGGAAACCGCGCGGAGGAGCGTCGTGCACGACCACTGCCCATCGCTCACCAACGCGGCGCTGAACTTCGGCACCTCTCGGACGAGTTCGCGGACGGGCGTGCCGGGGATCTCGATCGACACCTGGGTCCAGCCGTCCGGCGCTGGCTCGGCCTGGCTCCCGTCGGGAAGGCGGGTTCGCTCGAACAGGACGCGTTGCGCCGGCCGGGTGGCGTCGAGAAGCGCCCTCGCACCCTCCTCCGTGGCCGCCGCGCGCCGCGACCCGTCCGCGAAAATGACGACAACATCGTCCGACGTCAGCGCGGTCGGCGGCGGCTGGTACGCCCGGGCCGGGTCGACGAGATCAAGGTTTGCTGCGACGTCGGCGACGCGCCCGAACAGATCGGCCACCACGTCGGGCGGCAGGGGCGGATCGAACGTCGCGTGGCCCACATCGTTGTAGTCTTGTCCCGTGGAAACGAGTTCGAGACTCCCGTCGGACCGGACGATGTACGTCGCGGACGACGGTTCGAACTGCGACACATGCGAGATCTCCACGGCGGCAAGTCGGCGGCCGTCCACGGTCCGGTCTCCGGGCCCGCCGCCGCTCCGACCCGGGGAGGCAGTGGCGCCGGACGTTCCGCCGCAGCCGGCGACCCAGCAGACCAGAACGTTCGTGGCCCAGACGGCCAGCTCGCGCATCGGAACCGAGGCTACGCGGTCGCGCCGGAGTTGGCAACGCCGTTCTCGCCCACCGTTCGGCCACAAGATTCCGCCGCGGGCCGCGGAAGAGAGCGCGCGGGCTTCACGCCCGGGGTCGTCACGGCGCCGGCGCGCGATCCGGGAGCGGGCGCGTCACGACGATCCGCACGTTCATCGTCGGCGCGTGCGGCGCGACGTCGGTCTGCGAATCGATCTCCACCTCCGGAGAGGGAGCCGGAGACACGCCAGGCTCGTCGCCGGACGGCGGGGCGGCGAGCCCCGGTCCGCCGGTCGTTGCTGGCGCAGCGCCGCAGGCGGCCAGGCAGAGGCACGGCAGCATCGGTGGAGAGCAAGCCGTCATGCGGTCCCGCCTGGCGGGTGTTCGCGAGCACCGGCCCGGCTCCGTGTGGTCATGCGACCCGTTGGTGCCGGGGCGTCGAACGGCCTCATTTCACGGGCCACCGTGGTTCGCGGATCGGCTCGTGTCCCGCCACTGCCGTCCCGTTCGGTCAGGGGGGTCGAGAGGTCAGCGATTTCGTCCGGGGGGCTTCCGGAGCACGAGGAAGAACGCTCCGGGTGACCCGGAAGAAGCGGCGGCGATTGGAGGCAACGAAGTGATGGCTGGACGGCAAGATCGGATGCCGAGGGGCCGTGGCATGGCTGCGCGGGGAGGCGCAGCGGCTCGACGGCCCGTCTCACTCCGCCCAGTGCATGCACGTCGCGGGTCGTCGGTCCAGCGCCGGGCAGTTCCCGCCGGCGCCGCCGCAGTTGAAGTCGTGCCGGCACGGGATGCCGCAGAACCGTTCGCCCGCCACGCCCGAGAGACAGACATGGCCCGGGGGGCAGTCCGCCGTCCGGCAGCAGGCCACCCCCTCCACCGCCTCCGCGGCGGTGCAGAAGCAGCCGAAGCCGATGCACGGACAGACCTCGCCGACGGGACACACCGTCGATCCGTGGCAGACGACCGGCATCGTCATCTCGCAGACCCGCGACGGCCCGTCGTCCCGGTCGATGCACGTCTCCTCCGGGCGACAGTCGCGGTCGTCGGTGCACGACGGCTGACATTCCAGCCGCAGTTCGCCGTCGACTCCGAGGTGGCCGATGCAGTCGAGACCCGGCCGGCACTGGCAGTCCTGGGTGCACGCCTGGCCCTGCCCGAACTCCGCGCCCGGCCGGGAACACCAGCAGTCGACGGTGCAAGGCGCGATCTCCACGTCCAGCGTGACCGGGTCGCCGCCGGGACCGGCGGTGCCGTCCCGGATCGTCCACCGGCCCGCCGACCGCCCGGGAATGCGGACCACGAGCGGAACGGGGCGGTCCGGTTCGCACGTGGCGCCCATGGCGTCGTCGAGTTGCCAGGCGAAGATGGTCAGACGCACGAGGCGGGCGCTCTCGTCGACCTCGATGTCATGGCCGCCGTACGCACGGCAAGCCGGCCCGCCGAGGTCGACCAGGGCCTCGACCCGCACCACGCGGCCCTCGGTCGGCGGACCGTCGTCGTGCGTTCTCAACGAGAGGATCTCGACCGGCACGACCGACCACGATGCGGGCGCGGTGCAGATGTCGTCCGCCTCCGCCGTCGTCTCGGCGGCATCGCACCCGTCGGACTGGTCCGCGGTGGAGCCGTAGCAGCCGGCGACCAGGGCCGGGACCGACCAAGGAAACCCCGTGGCTCGCCGCATGCGCATTTCCTGCGTCTCCTTTCGCGGACACGAGAAGTGTATGCGACCCACACGACCGCCGCAACGGTGCGCCGGCCGTCGGGTCATTCCCCGAGTCACGGCGACGCGCGCCGGGCGGCCCCCGCCGGCGGAGTTCCGAGGCTCCAGAGTTCCGTGGGGTGCGCCGACGCGTGCGACATTCTCGCGCCTTCGGTCTCGCCGTGGCGGTCGATGAGCGTTGGCTTGCCGACGGGTCGTCCGGTCTTGGATGGACGGCGCCTGGCCGGGCGGTGCCGCGGGCGGACGCCGTGTCGCCGCGGGTCGGGGCGGCGTCAGAAGGTCGGGCGGTAGATCGGGAACTCGCGACACAGGGCGCGGACGTCGTCCCGCACCCGGTCGCGCGTCGCGTCGTCGTTCGGCCGCTCCAGCCGTTCGGCGACCCAGCCCGCGATGCGGGTCATCTCCGCGGGGCCCATCCCGCGGGTCGTGACGGCGGGTGTGCCGAGCCGGATGCCGAACGGTTTCTTGGCGGTGCCCTTGTCGCCCGGCACCTTGTTCTTGTTGACGACGATGTGGGCCTCCTCCAGGCGGATCGAGGCGGTGTCGCCGTCGATCCCCTGCGGCTGGAGGTCGAGCAACAGCAAGTGGTTGTCGGTGCCGCCGCTGACGACGCGCAGGCCCCGCGCCTGGAGCTCCTCGGCCAGCCGCCGGGCGTTGGCGACCACGTTCGCGGCGTACTGCCGGTATTCGGGCGTTTCGAGGTGCTTGAGGCCCACGGCGATCGCCGCGATGTTCGCCTGGTGCGGGCCGCCCTGGAGGACGGGGAAGACGGCGCGGTCGATCTTCGCGGCGTGTTCCTTGCGGCACAGGATCAGGGCGCCGCGGGTCATGCGGAGCGTCTTGTGGGTCGTCGTCGTCACGACGTCGCAATGCGGGACCGGACTGGGATGCAGACCGGCGACGACGAGGCCGGCGATGTGCGAGATGTCGGCCAGCAGCAGCGCCCCGACCTCGCGCGCGATGCGTTCGAACCGCGCGAAATCGATCGTCCGCGGATAGGCGCTCGCCCCGCACACGATCAACTTCGGCCGGAACTCGAGCGCCTGGGCGCGGATCGCGTCGTAGTCCAGCAGGCCGGTCGCGGCATCGACGCCGTACTGGCGCACCTCGAAGATCTTCGAGACGATGTTGACCTTGGCTCCGTGGGAGAGATGGCCGCCGGAATCGATCTCCATCGAGAGGATCCGGTCGCCGAGCTGCAGCAGGCCGAGGTAGGCGGCGATGTTGGCGTTGGAACCCGAGAGCGCCTGGACGTTGGCATGCTCGGCGCCGAAGACCCGGCACGCCCGCTCCCGCGCCAGCGACTCGAGCCGATCGATGTGCTGGAGCCCGCGGTAGTAGCGTTCGCCGGGGTAGCCCTCGCTGTAGATGCCGGAGAGCATCGAGCTCAGGGCCTTCATCGAGGACTTGGGCGGGTAGTTCTCCGAGGCGATCAGGTTCAGCGTTTCCTCGTTGCGGAGCATCTCCTGGCGGATGAGCCGATCAACCTCCGGGTCGAAGTCCGGCAGCTTCCGTTCGAGCAGGTTCCGCGTCGCCTCCATCCGCTCACCCTCCCTTCCCCGGCTTGAACACCACGCCCTGCTGGGTCCGGCCGTTGAGCCGAATCTCCAGCGGTTCGTCGAAGCGCAGGTGGCGCACGAACGTCCCGTGCGCGGCGGCCGGTCGGCTCCGCAGCCAGTCCCAGTCCACGAACCCCTCGCCCTGTTCGGCGTTCACGGTGAAATAACCGACCTGGAAGCTGGTCAGGTTCTGGAAGAAGTGGCTGCCTTGCGACGGTTCGACGTGCAGGTCGGGCAGGCCCGCCTCGACGATCGCGCGGGCGCCGGCGATCTGGCCCCAGGCGACGGGGATGCCGAGCCACGGGTCGCGGGAGCCCCAGCGGCCCATGCCGAGCAGCAGGTAGGGCGCGCCGTCGGCCTGGAGGCGGGCGTTGAACGCGGCGACCTCCGCGGCGACCTCGCGGGTCCGGGCGCGGTCGAAGGCGCCGGGATCGACGAACACGACGTCGCGCACGTTCTGGACCCGCCCGTTGCCGAGGGCGCGGGGCGAGCGGCAGATCAGGTCGGCGTCGGCCAGACCCTCGAGCTGCAGGTCGCCGGCTTCGTGGCGCAGGACCAGCGGTCGCATCTGCAGGATGCCGAACTGGCGCGGGCCGCCGCCGGCGGGGGCGAGGTTCGCGGCGAACTCGATCTCGACCGGCGCGTTCATCCCCCACCGACCCATCTCCATCAGCACGCGGAGGATCTCGGCGAGCGGGAAGGTGTCGTGCTTGAGCAGCGGGGCGAGCGATACGAGGCGCACGCCGGGGCGCGACGTCCCGTCGTAGAGCGCCTCGTTCTGGTGGTCCCAGGTCGAGACCAACTCGCCCAGCATCCCGTCCTCCTCGGCGGCCTCGAGCGGCAGGCGCAGCAGCTCGAAGGCGGTCGGGTCGTCGGCGGGCCGGGACGACAGGTCGAGGGCGTAGAACTCGCGCTGGCTCTGCTTGAGGTACGAGCGCGGGTCGGAGAGCTGGAGCACCTGGCGCGGGTAGCGCGGGCAGAAGCTGAGCACGGGCGAGCCATCGACGACGGCCTGGCCGAGGCCCACGGCGGCGGCGACCACGCCGTCCTCGGCCCGCTGCGGCGGCACCGGGTAGCTGTTGTGCGAGCGGGCGACGCCGGCGAAGTGCGGGTAGAAGCGGTGCCCGTGCGGGTTCCCCAGCACGCGCTGCACGATCACCGCCATCTTCTCCTCCTCCAGGCGGTAGTTCGTGGCGCGCATGTAGTCCCGCGCGGCGCGGGCGAAGGTCGAGGCGTAGACGGCCTTGATCGCGGCGGCGAGCTGCCGCAGGCGGCGGTCGAGCGACGGGTCGTTGTTCGGGATCATCAGCGTCTGGTAGACGCCGGCGAACGGCTGGTACAGCGAGTCCTCGAGCAGGCTGGACGAGCGGACGGCGAGCGGATAGTGGATGCCGGCGAGGAACGCGCGGAGCTGGGCCAGGGTGTCCTCGGGGAGCGCGGCCTGTTGGAACCGCCGCCGCAGCTCCTCGTCGTCCTCGCACGACAGCGCGAATTCCTGGAGGCGGTTGTCCTCGATGAAGCGGTCGAAGACCGAGGTGCACAGGACGATCGTCCCGGGGACCAGGACCCGGACGTCGGGAAACCAGTCGCGCAGGCCGAACTGCTTGACCAGCATCGCGACGAAGGCCAGGCCGCGCGCCTTGCCGCCGATGCTGCCCTGCCCGATCCGCGCGATGTTGACGCTGGTCTCGAAGTCCTGCGGGTCGAAATCGACCACCACCCCGCGGTAGTTCGCCAGGCGGTTCTCGCGCAGCTGCTCCACCAGGTACCGGCGCAGCTCGGCGCTCGTCGCGTAGTCGGCCACGCGGCGCGGCTTGAGGCGCGCCGCGAGCAGGAACTCGGCGCGGGCCTTGAGCCAGTGCGAGAAGTGGTCGCGGCGCGCGTGGTACAGCAGGCTCTCCTCGGGGACGGTCTCCAGCACCTCCTCGAGCTGCTTGAGGTCGCGGGCCCGGGCCACCTCGCCGCCGTCCGGACGCTTGAAGACGAAGTCGCCGAACGAGAAGTGGTCGAGCATGAAACGGCGCAGGTCGTGGAGCAGCGTCGGCGACGCCTTCCACAGGAACGACGCCCCCGCCTCGTGCGCCCGCGCTTCGTGCTCCCGCTCCGAGGATTGCAGGACGATCGGCAGGTCGGGGCGCTCGGCGCGCGCCCTCCGGCTCAGCTCGATCCCGGCTTCGGGGTCGACCCGACCGCCACGCGGGAAGCGGATGTCGGAGATGATCGCCAGCACGTCCTCCCGGTACCGCTCGTAGAACTCCCACGCCTCCTCGAACTCCGTCGCCAGCAGGACCTTCGGCCGCGCGCGCATCCGGTACAGCTTCTGCGACAGGCTCCGCCCCTCGGCGATCAGGCGCTGCGACTGCTGCATCAGCTCGGAGTAGAAGAGGGGCAGGAAGGACGAGTAGTAGCGGACCGAGTCCTCGACGAGGATCAGCACCTGCACACCGACCGCCGCGTGGTCGGCCTCGACGTTCATCCGGTCCTCGACGTGCTTGATGATCGTGAGGAAGATGCGGAAGTCGCCCTGCCAGTTGAAAACCCGGTCGAACCGCTTCGCGCCCGGGCGGCACAGCAGGTCGGCCAGCTCGCGGTTGTCGTAGGTCAGCAGGATCAGCGGCGTCTGAATACCGGCGTCGCGGAGCGACTCCGCCAGGCGGTCGGCCGGCATGTCATCGATGTGCATCGTCGAAATGATCAGGTTGAACCGCCGCTGGTCCGCCGCCAGCTCCAGCGCCTCGCGGCCGGAGGCCACCCGCGTGATTCCCGGCGCATACGAGAGGTTGTGTTCGAGGAACTCGCTGAGCAGCATCTCGTGGAGCTTGCCGTCCTCCGCGAGCATGAACGAGTCGTAGGGGCTGGAGACGAGCAGGATCTCGCGCACGCGGCGCTGCATCAGGTTCTGGAACCCGGACAGCCGCGCCGCCTCCGTCTGCCGCTCGAGGAACTCCCGGAACTCCACCATCGGCCTGGCTCCCGGCCGGGGACCCCGCGTCCCCGGGCCGGCGCGCATCCTACACGGAACCCGCGCGCGGCGGGTAGGGGCGTGCGGCCGCGGTCGCGGAGACCGGGCCGCGGCGGATGTCGTTCGCCGCGCGGGCGGGAGGACGAGACCGCCAGCGCGGCCGTGCGAGCCGCTGCACGGCCGGGGTCCGCGCGCTCGGGATGGAGGTTCGGGAAGGTCGGGGACGAGGGGGCGCGCTAGATCACACCCTGGTCCATCATCGCGTTGGCGACCTTGAGGAAGCCGGCGATGTTGGCACCGTTGACGTAGTTGCCCGGCGTGCCGTAGGCCGCCGCGGCCTCGACGCACGACTTGTGGATCCGCTTCATGATGTCGTGCAGCTTGGCATCGACCTCCTCGCGCGACCAGGAGAGCCGCATCGAGTTCTGGGTCATTTCGAGGCCCGAGGTCGAGACGCCGCCGGCGTTGGCCGCCTTGCCCGGCCCGTAGAGGATCTTGTGCTCGAGGAACAGGCGCACCGCCTCCGGCGTGCTCGGCATGTTCGCGCCCTCCGAGACCACGTACACGCCGTTCTTGAGCAGGTTCTGCGCGTCCTTGCCGTTGATCTCGTTCTGCGTCGCGCTCGGGAAGGCGCACTGGGCCTTGACGTCCCACAGCGGGTTGTGGTCGGCCTTGGAATCGATCGCCTGGTAGCTGACCCCCTTGAAGTGGTCGGCGTATTCCTTGATCCGGCCGCGCCGCTTGTTCTTCAGCTCCATGACCCAGGCCAGCTTCTCCGGGGTGATCCCCTCCGGGTCGTGGATGAAGCCGTTGGAGTCGGAGAGGGTGACGGCCTTGCCGCCGAGCTGCGTGATCTTCTCGACGGTGTACTGGGCGACGTTGCCCGAGCCGGAGACGAGGCAGGTCTTGCCCTGGAGCGTCTCGCCGCGGGTGGCGAGCATCTCGGCGGCGAAGTAGACCGAGCCGTAACCGGTGGCCTCGGGGCGGATCAGCGAGCCGCCCCAGTTGAGTCCCTTGCCCGTCAGCACGCCGGTGAACTCGTTGCGCAGCTTGCGGTACATTCCGAACAGGAAGCCGATCTCGCGGCCGCCGACGCCGATGTCGCCCGCCGGCACGTCGGTGTCCGGCCCGATGTGCCGGAACAGCTCGGCCATGAACGACTGGCAGAACCGCATCACCTCGTTGTCGCTCTTGCCTTTCGGGTCGAAGTCCGAGCCGCCCTTGCCGCCGCCCATCGGCAGCGTGGTCAGGCTGTTCTTGAACACCTGTTCGAAGGCGAGGAACTTGAGGATCCCCAGGTTCACCGAGGGGTGGAACCGCAGGCCGCCCTTGTACGGACCGATTGCGCTGTTCATCTCGATCCGGAAGCCGCGGTTGACCCGCACCTGGCCCTGGTCATCGACCCACGGCACGCGGAACATGATCACCCGTTCGGGCTCCACGATCCGCTCGACGATCTTCGCCGCCCGGTACTCGGGGTGCTTGTCCAGCACCACCGCGAGCGACTCGACCACCTCCTGCACGGCCTGGTGGAACTCCGGCTCGGCCGGGTTCTTGGCCTTCACTTCCGCCATCAGATCGGTCACGTACTTCGACGTCATCAGTTCCTCCTTCTCTTCTCGATTGGGCCCCCCGCGGGGCGTCCCGGGGCGTAGTCGCCTCCCGTCGGCTTGTCAACCCCCGGGGACGAGGCCGCTGACGAACCGCGCCTGGCGCTCTTGGTTCTACCGGTCGTGACGATGAGATCCTCGCCGGCGCGCGCCTCGGCCGGAGCGCTCCGTCCGGCCGGGGGCCGTGGCGGGCTTCGATTCCGCCCTCCGCCCCGGCCCCGGGGAGCGGAAGGCGCAGCCCTACCGGGTCATCGGGCCACCTCCATCGCCTGTAGCGCCACCGGGCGGT
>Ga0101944_10002054_pt1 | contig 35342 bp, 33 predicted proteins | sample DewCreD2012metaG_FD_75245 | JGI IMG/M metagenome (GOLD analysis project Ga0101944, IMG submission 75245) | Hot spring sediment bacterial and archeal communities from British Columbia, Canada, to study Microbial Dark Matter (Phase II) - Dewar... ... | reverse complement strand
GATAGGACACAGTCTTAGCTGTGGAAAAGGAAGGAGCATAACCTCCTTCGGGAGGTTTTTTGTTTCCCTGAATTGGCCGCTATCCTGATAGCTGAAACTGGAAAGGAGGCGGCTATGTTTCTATAGAAGAATTAAGAAAACAAATTGTTAGCAATAATAAGATTTGATAAAGGAGAATACAAATGACAATTTCGAATAATAACGGCAAATTTGAACTTCCTGAAATTATGGGATTCGGTGAACTGGATCAGCAGTCCATTATAAAAACTGTTGAAGGAGTATCGGCAGAATATAAGTCAGGTGATGAAGTTGTATTTACAGTCAAATGGCAACCCAATAAATGTATTCTGACAGAGTTCTATAATGGGAAAATATTGATGGAGACTGAGGATAAAGATCTCGAAATGGCGTTTCTGAACCTGACATTAGCCTGGGTACCAAATCAGCACCCCAGATTTATAAAGATGGTGAATGAGGTAATTCGGCTGGGTAATATCCATTTCACCTGGCCTAGAATGGGGAATCTTATCGCCCGGTTTTTTCCAGCAGGATTTATTTTCGATCTGAGACAGCCGATCATTGATAGCAATCGCAGTGTCTGGAGCAAAATTGAAGAATTCGTAGTTCAGTCAGAAAAGGATCTTCCTTTTAAATTTTATTATAAGTGTCCCGGCGCCGTTTTCTGCCAACCTGAAAACGGAAATTTTATCCGAACAGATGTAATTCTGGTCCATCTGATCAGTCCGATGTTCTCACTGTTTGATTCAGTGTATTTACTCAAGTCTGTCGGCTTGATACCGGAAGAGAAGGAGTATCGGTTGGACATTAATGTTGACTTATTTTGGAATTCCCTGGATCTTTATCCGGGAGATCTCAGCCGAAGAATCCAGTGTTTTGCCACATTTGAATTCGGAAAAGGGCTTGGTCAAATAGACGAAGAGAAAGCGGATAAAGAATTCAGCAGACTATATAAGGGATATTTAAGGTCGTTAAAATCCGGCAAATTGAATAAAAAAACATCATAGCTAACTTTATTGATTGGTTAAGTTAAAGGATAACAAACAATGATGAGAAAACAATAGATGAAAAGTAAAATATTTTAAAAATGGATTGAGTGTTTGTTCTGTAATCGTGTTTATGCTTCAAAAAGGAGGTCTTCGCCTATAATTTATTGGACGAAATACGATTTCAACATAATTTCTTGAACTATCCTTAGCTTTAAGTTATAATATTCATATAATTTTTATACAAAAAACCGACGGTATTGATGAAAACGAAGCTTTCTTCATTTTCTATAATTTGTATCTTTGCTTTTTTGCTATTGTTAGCGACAGCTATGTCCGGATGTATTTTTACTAAGCCAAAAAATACTGCGGATGTCACAGAAGGTCTAATTGAAGAAGATGAGAGTTTAGAATCAGTTATCAAGGAATCTCTTACAGAAAGCGAAAGAGAATCTTTAAAAGAAAGACTGCTACAGAATTGCACTTTTTACAAGGGAAGAGTAACGATATTTGAAAATCAGAAATGGAACTCAAAATGGTCGGATGGTTCATTTGGCTTTGGTGATACAACATTATCAACTGATGAAATCCTGGTTTACGACGCGAATACGCGAAAGACTTATATCATCGTCAGATATATGTCATGCACTGGATGGCATCATATCACAATTAATGATCTTAATGGAAATAATATCGGTGAAGCGGATGTAACTCATTCAGGTGAATTATACGAATTTTACGGCACAGGTTTACTGTGGCGGAAAAATCTTGAAAATCCGAATTCTTCTGGCACCTCGCTTATAGATCAATTTACATTAAACTTCAATGCGAATCCGGTGAGAATTGATAATCAGAGGAATATAATTTTCACTTATCCGATGCCACGACAGACAAGCTGGGTCACTTATTTTTCCATCAGTGGTGCTGAGCGAAGGGGAGATGCCAGAATTTGGCCACCGGAAGAAAACCCTAAAAATACCACATTGAATCAGGTACCAGCTTTAAATACTATCTCTGGTAATAACACTTACAACTCAAGCGAAACCCAGGTTTTTGAAGAAACAGATCGCGTCTGGACTCCTTCAGGAACTTTCTCCTACGATTATTACAGAATAAGCTATGCAGAAGCAGTAGCAGAGCTCAAGAAACTCCAGTTAGAAGTAATTGCAGCAGGCTCTTTTGGAGCGATGGCTGCCAAGCTTCCTTCTGCATGGCAGGAAACCGCCAAGTTAGCGGATAAAATGCAGGCTGTTGCTACGGCAGCCAATGATCTTAGCTCTATTGTTGAGGCAGTAAAAACAACCGATGTAAACGATAAAACAAGAGCTATCAACGCTGCAGATGCACTGGCTAATGAGCCGAAGGTATTGAGTGATATCAAGACCTTTGAGCAGGGAATGGCTTATATGGGTGGCTCAACAGCGGATGATAGTGCGATGAGAAAACTTGAGGGAGTGATCATCGAGACCAGCGATGAAAGCGATGCTGGACCTCAGCAGAAAAATCTGAAAAATACTTTCAATGAGGTAAAGCCGTATCTCATTGAACTATTCAGGCAGTATTATGATGTTTATGAGTCCTTACAATCAACAATCATCGCATTACGTGAATCTCTTGATTATAATGATGAAAACTCGGCAGAGAATCTGGCAGATCTCGTCAAATCTTACGAAGAGCAGGTACAAATTGCCTTAGAACTGAACGAACAGATTGAAATCCTGCTTGGAGATATCGGGGTAATTCTCAATGATCTTCATCAACAGGGCGATCAGGATGATGAATCCGAATACGCGGAGCTTAACCGACTATTCGAAACCTGGAGAGATACCCTTCAGACTCTGGAAAATGTCGAAATCGACGTTACAGGAGGGGTAGATTTACCTCAGGGATATCCCAGCGATATTATACCGATCATTGATGGTGCCGTCATCGCCATTGCGGAGAAGATCCCCGGGGAAGGAGGGCCAGACGGTTTTGAGATCACTTTGAAAACAGATAAGAGCGTTGAGGAAATAAAAGAGTATTATACGAGTGTTTTGCGCGAATCAGATGAATTCGAAATTTTTTCATATAACGATATCACTACATTATCCGGGATTAAAGATGAATACGAATTTGGGATAATGATTAGAAAGAATAACCTCGGCGGTACCGAGAAAATGGCGATTCAAATCTCGCTAACGCCTGTTGAATAAAAATTATTGTAACTGGAGGAATTTATCATTTGAAAAAACTGTGGTTAATCGGATGCCTGGCCATACTGATTCTGGTAGCTGTTTCCTGCGGTGGAAATAAAGAAACCGTATCTACGACAACTCCTCCCAAAACTACGGCAAATACTCCCGTTGCAACAACTCCAACCAGAACTGCAGTTACTTCACCAACAAACACAAGCATACCTGTTACAACAACTCCTGTTACCACCACACCAAAGACTGGACAGGATGTACTGAACATGCAAGCCAGTCTTCCTGCTGATTATCCTAAAGATATTTTCCCGGTCTATCCCGGCAGCAGGGTCACTCAGGTTCTTAAGGTAGATAAAGGATTTACCGTAGTAGCATATTCTGATGCCGGCCCATCAAAGGTAATTGCCTACTACCGCGATGTATTAAAGGATGCCACGGTAACCAATGAGACAGTGGAAGATACCCATTATGAATCCTTTGGGACGAAAGGTGGCTATACTTATACTCTCGCAGTTGGGGATACGAATGAGTTTAAGGGTTACAACACCGCCATCTGGATAAGTTTTTATTAATCAATCAGCGTTCGATCATCTATAGTCAGGGATAGGGGATACATTGTGTATCCCCTTAATTTTTCTCCGGTAATCGACTTACATTAGAATCGCATTTCTTCCACAAGTTTAACTTTTATATTGTATAATAATAACAATCGTTATCGATTATATAAAAAATTTTTTTAGAGAGATTCATAAGGAGGTTGTAACATGCCTGAAGAGTTTAAACCGGGTTGTCAGAGACCACCCATAAATAAGCCAATCACTGATATAGGAACTATCACTGATGTGAATATTAAGGAGGTACAAAGGACAATGGTCAAGGTTGGAAAGCCTGCTCCTGATTTTACGGCTTCAGCATATCACAAAGGGAAGTTTATGAATATCGGCCTTTCAGAATACAGGGGCAAATGGGTATTACTGTGTTTTTATCCAGGTGATTTTACATTCGTTTGAGCAACCGAAATTTCAGCAGTTGCTGAAAAATATCCAGATTTGCAGAAACTGGGTGTGGAAGTATTATCCTGTAGCGTCGATAGCATATATGTGCACAAAATGTGGAATGACTATGAACTTTCAAAGATGATTAATAGAGATATTCCTTTCGCAATGTTATCCGATCAGGATGGAAGCATCGGGAAATTGTATGGCATATATGATGAAGATACCGGGGTGGAAACCAGAGGGAGGTTCATTATTGATCCCGATGGTACTATCCAGGGCTTTGAAGTTCTGACACCTCCCGTTGGTCGCAACGTCCTTGAAACCATCAGACAAATCCAGGCCTTTCAGCAGGTTCGTAATTCAAACGGAACCGAGGCTACACCTTCTGGTTGGAAACCAGGGAAACCAACATTGAAACCAGATCCCGACCTGGTGGGTAATGTGTGGAAAGTTTGGAAAGTCAGCCAGGCTTTCGATGAATAAAAAGCTGAACGGATAAATTGTACAGATTAAGGTATAAATTTATATTACAAAAACAGGAATGCTTTATTGTAATTTAATAATAATGTAGGAGGGTTAGAATGGCAATCGACCTGGCTACTGAACATAAATTTAATAAGCTCAGAATATGGAACATCGTCGTCGGTTTTATTCTGGCAGTGCAGGCTGTATTGATGGCAGTCTTAACCAGCGATTTCTCATTACCGGTTACCGCCACGTTTATGCAGGGACCGCCTGGAAGTGCTTCTTCCCTCCACCGTATCGGGGATATTCCAACAGGCTGGGGTGTTTTTGCTTTTATGGTGATCTCAGCTCTGGCTTTACTGCTTATAGCTTCCCCGTGGGTTTTTCCCTGGTACAGACGCAATTTAATGCAGAGTCGCAACTACGGTCGCTGGATCGAGTATTTTTTCAGCTCTTCTATCATGATTGTCCTTATTGCCCAGATATGCGGAATCAGTGATATAGCAGCATTGTTATCCATTTTTGGCATTAATGCCTGCATGATACTTTTTGGTGCGTTGCAGGAAAAATATGAGAAACCGGGCAACCATGGCTGGTTGCCTTTCTGGTTTGGCTGCTTTGCCGGTATCGTTCCCTGGATAGCAATAGCAATTTACGTCGCTGCGCCAGGCGTGAGTTCCACTCCTCCCGGATTCGTTTATGGAATAATTATTTCCCTTTTCATTTTCTTCAACTGCTTTGCGGTCAACATGGTCCTGCAATACAGGCAGGTAGGACCCTGGAGAGATTATCTTTTTGGAGAAAGGGTGTATATTATCCTGAGCCTGGTAGCTAAATCATTGCTTGCCTGGCAGGTATTTGCTAATGTACTGATTCTATAATAAGCAGACAATTATATAATGTGCCGATAATGGACAGGCATTGTTATTTCCGGTTTTTAGAGATCCACTCCTTTCTTACCCTGACATAGGTATCCCAGTCGCCGGCTGAATTGGTGATGCCGCCGTCAACATCCAGTGTAGCACTGGTGATGGTCCTTTTTGCCATCGCAGAATACCCCCTTCATCCCGTTCGTAAACAACGGGTATGCCTGGATTAATAGACAAGCTAAAATTGTTTTGCTCTGCCGTAATGTGAGGATAGAACTATATTATTGAAAATAATAGGCTTATGGATTTTCTTAAATTCAAGGGGACCATGTACCATGCCTTTGGGAATATAGATGATAGTAGTGGTGTTGATGAAGTATCTTTCGGCTTCCTCACCAATAAAGAATTCGATCTCAGCTCCAAAATCGAAAAAGTTTTTGGGATCGCTCCCGATGAAGCAGAGAATCTGGTCCCAATCGTGGGTATGTCCGGACTTTTCCATTACGAAGGGAACTTCAATCAGCTCATAATTGATGGAAAATGGGACTTCAGGAAAATCGGTTCTGCCCCGGTTAAATGCTACTATCGGGGCGGTAATTTCCACGTGTGGTGTTCTCATGCGTGGTTCCCGGATCACATATTTGCTGTATTTACCTTCAGTCATTTTCAACGTCTCCTCATTTTAAACTTGACTCAATGATTGTGGTGAAAAGTCTTTCTGATATTCGTGGAGATTCTTTCGGCACTCTCCATCGCCTTTTCAAGATATTCTGCGGTTCTGGGTTTGATACGTTCAGCGGGGCCATAGATGTTTAGAGCTACGGGCAGCGCGTAATCGCGCACGGGTACGGAGATACAGAGTCCGCCCTTGACGATTTCGCCGTAAGTAATCGCATAACCCTGTTTCCTGACCTGCCTAATCTGCAATATCAACTCCTCGAAGTTAATATCAGGATTACCTGCAATTTCCAGCTTGATATATCTCAGCAATTGCCTGAATTTATCTTCAGGATACTGTGATAGCAAAACCTTCGCGGGGGCACCAGAATAAATATCACCGATCTTGCGTTCTTCATCCGGGATTTCTACCACCCTCAGCGGATGCCTGCTTGGAACGGAGAATAGTCGTACAAGTTTCAGCCCTGAAATCGTTAACAGAGAAACAGTTTCTTCGGTATAAGCAGAAAGGATCCGCACCTCCTTCTCGGCAGACAGAATCAGCAGCTCATGGGTCAGATTGGGATTGGCAGTCAGACCGATGATAGAGAGCCCTAGAAAATAGCGACGACTCACCGGATCCTGAAATACAGCACCGGTTTCTTCGAGGGTTCTGAGTATCCGGTGCGCGGTGGCATTGCTGAGGTTGCACTCGGCAGCAATGCCGGTCAAATTATTGATTCCCCTACTCAGACAGATCAGTATTTTGATTGCTCTTTGAACGGAGGTAACTTTCCTCTGGTAATCTTCCTTAAATTTACCCGAGCCGGGCTTCAGGTTGTACTCATAGCTTACATCTGTCATCTTAATTTGGCTTTCAGTATGAAAATTGCCAACGGATATTTCGGTTTGTGGAATAATTGAAACCTATTTTAGTGATTTGCGAGAAAAATTGCAATAACCGATAAATTAAAATATAATGATCACATTATCATGATGATAGGAAGAGAAATTACCGTATAATTAACGCTATAAACGTATGATTTTAGCTTAAATCCTTTTTGACACTATATGTTATAATCACTTGAAATAATAATGGAAATAATTTTTCAATATGTAAAAATTATCTTATTATAAACAGTAAAGGAGGAAAAATGAAAAAAATTTTGATCCCCATGTTAATGATGATTCTTCTTGCTTTTCTTCTGGCTGGCTGTGCTTCTTCTACTCCATCTCCCACCCCTTCAACCACCACTCCTGCTGCTACTTCGCCGGTGAGCACTACGCCTGTTTCCACCACTACCGCAGTCAGCTCGCCGACCACCTCTCCTACCCCGTCGGTTGTCACACCTGCGCCGGGTACTCCCAAATATGGAGGAACATTCAAATTTGCTGATCCCCGTGGTCCCAGCACAACATTAGGTTGGTTTGCAGAGGCAGGAGCACAGGGAGGTATGTGGAGCTACCCAGTGCTGGAAACCCTGCTGGAATGCGATGTTAACGGTAAATTTTCACCCATGCTGGCAACTTCATGGGAGGTCAGTCCGGACCTGAAATCTATCACATTAAAGTTGCGCAAAGGAGTCAAATTCCACGACGGTTCAGATTTTAATGCTCAGGTGGTCAAATGGAATTTAGAGACGCTGAGTGCTGCCAGAATTTCCACCAACTATAACAATATCTCATCCGTAGATGTGATAGACGATTACACGGTGAGGCTGAATTTGTCAGCCTATCAGAATTCCATGCTGAATACGCTGGCAGCAACAATGATAATTTCCAAGGCGGCTTTTGACAAGGTGGGCAAGGAAGGCCTCCGTTGGAATCCGGTTGGCACCGGTCCTTTTAAGTTCGTCAGCTTCGAACGCGATGTGGTCATCAAGTTCACCAAATTCAAGGATTACTGGCAGTCCGGTAAACCCTACCTCGATGAAGTCCAGATGTTCTTCGTCTCTGATCCTCTGACCATGTCTGCCGCCTTCCAGGCTGGTGAATTCCATGCCTTTGGAGGGGATCTCAGCAGTATCCATTACGAGCTCCAGCAAAAAGGTTATCCGATTGTATCCGCCTACAGTGGAGCCTACTGTCTAGTGCCGGACAGCAAGAATACCGAATCCCCCTGGTCCAAACTCGAGGTCCGTCTGGCACTGGACTACGCGATCGATCGGGAAAGTTTGGTAAAAGCCCGCGGCTTCGGTTTCTGGACTCCAATCTACCAGTTTGCCAACCCTGGTACACCGGCTTACATCACTGATTTGGAGAAGCGCTCTTACAATCCTGCCAAGGCAAAAGAACTGCTGGCAAAAGCTGGCTATCCTAAAGGTTTTAAGACCAGTATTTATGCCGACGTGGCTTCAAGTGATAAGGATGCGATTACTGCTGTACAGGCCTATATGAGGCAGGTGGGAATTGATGCCGAATTAAGCATCCTGGATTTCGCCAGCTACGGCAACTACCGCACGAAGGGGTGGAATAATGCCGTTCTCGCCGGCATGGTAGGTTTTGATGCCAATCTGAACACCAGCATGGAGAGATACTGGATCAAGACTGCAGCCATGTTCCCCAGCGTCGCCAAGACGGATGAACTGCAAAATCTGCACCTGCAGGCGATGGCGAGTGCCGAATTTAATCCGGCTGCGACCCAAAAGGTTATTCGTTATCTCTATGATAATGCACTTTGCGCACCCCTCTGGGCTGGTTCCCGTGGAGATGTTCTCCAGCCTTTTGTCAGGGATACCGGGTTCTACAGCCTGCAGGCCTGGCCGGGCTGGAAACCTGCGAATACCTGGCTGGATAAGTAATTCAATAGATAATTAACTGGCTCCCGCAGCATCCTGTGGGAGCCTTTTGTTGCCAGCGAACTGGCAAATTTCTTAGCAAAGGAAAAGACATGTCAGATAAAGCGGCTCAACTTTTTCAAGAAAGAGAAAAGCGAATCACCGAAGCAATCGCGTTAAAAATTCCCGATAGGGTACCGCTGGAAATTTCTTTCGGTTACTTTCCTGCAAAGTATGTCGGCATCACCTGCGAAGCTGCCTATTATAATTATGATACCTGGCTGGCAGCCTGCAAGAAGACCCTGAGCGATTTTGGTGAGGATATTAGCCGAGTACAGCCCTTTTTCCCGGGTAAAGTTTTGGAACTGCTGGATGAGAAGCCGATGACCTGGCCTGGTCATGGTTCGTCTCCTGACCACTCACACCAGTACATTGAAGGGGAGTTCATGCTACCCGGTGAGTATGATATTCTTCTTCAGGATCCCACGGATTTTGCCTTGCGCCATTACTATCCCAGGATAATCGGTTCAATGGCCTCTTTTACTCGTCTGCCACGACTTTTCTCTCCCACTTTTGGCTATCGCAGTGCAATGGTACTGGCGGAGGCTTTCAGTGATCCGGTAATCGCCGCAGATCTCCGGCGGTTGCAGGAATGTGGTAATGAGCTACGTCGCTGGCGTCCCAAAATGGAAGAATTTAATCGTGAGCTGGTCTCCATGGGTTTTCCTCCTTATACCTCAGCATATTATCTTGCTCCATTCGATGTAATCAGTGACCATCTGAGGGGCATGAAAGGTGCAATGCTTGATATGTACCGCCAGCCAGATAAACTGCTGGAAGCCTGCCAGGACATCCTGAAAAGAATGAAGGCTCAAATAAAGCCTGCTTCACCGGGTGTCACCAAAAGGGTAGGGATTCCCCTGCACCGTGGTTCGGAAGGATTTATGTCCATCAAACAATTCGAAACATTCTACTGGCCAACCCTGAAAGAGTTGATCTGTGATCTGGTGGACAAGGGATACACGCCGTGTGTAGCCTTCGAAGGCGATTACACTTCTCGCCTCGAGTATCTCCTTGAATTGCCGAGGGGCAAAGTACTCGGGCATTTTGATACGACCGATATATTTCGAGCAAAGGATATTCTGAGCGGACATATGTGCATCAGTGGTAATGTGCCCTGTTCGTTGCTGGTCAACGGCACACCAGATGATGTAAGGGCGTACTGCAGAAAGCTGATCGATTATGCAGGCAAAAACGGAGGCTACATAATGTCCACCCGTTCGCCTGTAGATGATGCCAGACCGGATACATTAAAAGCTCTGATACAGTTCACCGTAGAATACGGGGTGTATAGATAAAAGCAGGGAAAACAGTACTGGCTTAATAGTGGATTGGATAGATTTCCACCGGGTTCTGCAGTAACAGCATTGCGGGGTAAAGCTATTTTCGACTGGGATGTCGTTATTATCGGAGGAGGTCCGGCAGGGATTGCCGCTGGGTTATACCTGGGCAGGGCAAAATATCGGACGTTGCTCATCGAAGCCGAAGGTTTCGGTGGCAAAATAAGGGATGTGGCCTGGATTGAGAACTATCCTGGCTTTCCGGAGGGTATTTCAGGAGCAAAGCTGGCGAATGTGATGCTTGAGCAGGCGGAAAAATATGGGCTGGTCACCGAATCCGGGAAAGTCGAAGGGATTGAGCTATTCTCGGAAAGTCGCTGGGTTTCCTGCTCGGATGGCAGGGGTTATACCACTTCAGTCATCATCATCGCAGGTGGCTCACGGCACAAAAAATTGAATGTCACCGGTGAGGCGGAGCTAACAGGGTGTGGTGTTTTTAACTGTGGTTTCTGCGATGGTGGACGGTACGCAGATAAGATTGTGGCAGTTTGCGGGGGAGGGGATTCGGGACTTACAGAAGCCCTTTATATGTCCAAAATTGCTGCGGAAGTCATCTTGCTGGAAGCTCTGCCTCGACTGACAGCGACAGCCATTTTACAGGAAAGGGCACGGGCAGCCGAGAATATCAAAATCCGTACCTGTGTTATAGTCCAGAGAATTCTCGGTAAAGAAAAAGTGGAAGGTCTCACAATCGTGGATAATCAGATCAAGAAAGAGGAAACAATCAGTGTTGATGGCGTGCTGGTGCTAATCGGCTTCGAACCAGCCACCGAATATTTATCAGGAATCGTGCCTCTGGACAGCCAGGGGCAGGTTATCGTCAATGAGAAAATGCAAACCAAATATCCATATATACTTGCGGCGGGTGATATTCGCAGTGGGTCTCCCTGTCAGGTCGCCTCCGCGGTTGGCGATGGTGTCGCAGCAGCAGTCTCTGCAATCCGCTACCTGCAGGGGCATGCAGGGTAAGGATTAGACAGGTAATCAGCCTATCAATGTATTTTGTTCAATGCATTAATCTGTAACAGTGCAAAGTAATTCAGGAAGATGGCGAGTGATTTTATAAAAATGAATATGAAGATTGGATGTGCACAATTTAGTTAATCGCCTTGACAATACCTTTTGGATAAACTTAGAATAGCCATTACTGATTATGCGCGGAGGTTGCTATGAATTTCTTTAGAGCTACATTCTATAATCAATACACGCCGCTAACTGCCGAACAAATATTTAGCAAGCTTAATCCTTCTCCTTCTCCAGAGAGCGCCTCTCCGGTTTCAGAAGCCCTTGCTGGCAAATCTCTTAAAATTGTGCTGGATAATGGGCCGACCCTGCAGTACCGCTTTCTCTCCAAAGACAGGCTTATCTTATCTGAGGGAGAAGCCGGACCGGTTGAAGCACCGTACGCGGCGAAGGAATTAAGCGGGATCATCCTTTTTACTCACCTGATCCTGGGTACTGTCCGAGGATACGGTATTGTGTATGATACTCGAACGAGCCTGGTTACAGCTTATGAGTTGTGGTTTTGCGGCTTTGAACCGGATAAACGGGAGGTCTGGCGCCATTTCATGTTTGGCTACGTGGACACTGGATCTTCACCCCCCACTAAACGCCATCACCTTACTAACCGCGTGGAGGGTAAGGGCACCTACTGGAAGAATGATAATGGCGTAGAGATGCTTTACTTTTTCCCCTCGGTGGTCTGGTCTTCCTTTGTCGAACTTAGCGATCCACTGGGTGGGATAACCATTACCGCTCCGTCTGATTACATTCAGATCGATGACCATCTGTACATTTACTCTCGTGTAGAGCAGGAATACTCCGGCACTTTTACGCTGGAAGTGATAGATTTGTTTACTGTTCAGCACATTGGGATGCGGTTGGGTTTTGATAAGAACGATGATCTGGATTATTGTGTGTATTATGGAGAGGGTGAGGTTACCGGGCAGTCCACCAACCTTGAGCCGTTAACAGATTATGGCACGGAGATACCGTATAGCGAAGATCACCGTCGGAGGATCAATTTTTCTCTGAAGGGCTCTCGCCCTTCTTACCGACCGCGTTTTATGCATAAGGATTTTTCGAAGGCTGAGGTGGATGAGATTATCCGGACGAATCTGAAGGTTTTCGAATCACAATCAATCATGGTAAGTTCGAACGTGATGGAGAGTTCCGATTACATGGTGGGGAAGCGGTTTATCCTCCGGTATGATGATGGCACAACCTGGGAATACGAGGTTATGGACTTGGCCCATTTAAAATGGCGCGTTATGGGCGAAAGTGATTGGCATGTTGAGAAATACCGTGGTTTCGAGATTGCGAAGGATTTGATCTTCTTCAGCCATATCTGTACGGGCAGTGACCCATTGAGATGTCTGGCGCATGCGGTGGATTTTTCATCTGCCCTGACAACCTGCGTGGATGCCTGGCTCGGGAACGGCCGCAAGCCCTGGGAGGTGGGACACCGGGCGATTTTTGGTGTGCTGGAGATAGCTGGCGGACCGATCCCGCCGGCGGTTAAGCGCCATGGTTTTACAACCGAACTGGTAGGCAGAGCCTTTGCCTGGTCTTATGGTGAAAGAATGCAATCAATCCACGTTTACAGTACACCCGAATCTTATTCATGGACAATCATCATGCCGAAGAATGCCGGCGGGTGGATGTGGAGCTCACCGTGCCTTTACGTGAAATTGCGCGAGGATGCCTATTTGATGAGCTGGACCGAGGATGCCTGCAACGGTAATCAGGGCACCTTCGTTCTTAATCCACGCATAATGCATGATGCAGGCTTTTTCTTCGGTGTCGGCGACCAGACCCCGGATGGCAAACCAGATGTGCATCTGACCGCTTTTGGGGCTGTTGCGCGACCTCTACATGGCTTTAATATCCTGAAGTATTTTGAAAACAGGCAACGTTAGTCGCAGATTTAAGTAATCACGAATAAAAGTTTCTCGACAGAGTAGACCCATCTGTAGTCTGCTCTGTCTGATTTCAGGAGAAATTGATGGTATAACCGAGCAGGAGCTTCTAACACATACTTGCCCCGTAGATGAAAATCTCTCTACAAGTATGTGAACGGCTCGCTGGCATCTATAAAGTGTATCGGGATATTTCCCAATAACGGTTGTAGCCATTGGGCCATCTCCTTCATCCCTGGCTCCTCGCTACGCTCGTGACCGACGATGATCATTGCCCTGTTGAAGCCCAGTGCGGCAGCATCGCGTACATATGCACATAATGTCCACTCCGTGATTTCTCCACAGATCATTACCTCCAGCTGCTGATCGTGCATCAATCTGGCTGGCATTTCTTCCTGCCCCAGCCCCAGGCTTCCCCCACCGACGAGGATGCCAACTCTGCTGCATTTCATGCCTGTATCACCAATAATCCGGATGATATTTAAACCCAATTTTGTCTTCAAGAACTGAACCAGTTCAGCTACAGTGGTAGGAGGAATCGAATAGCAATGCGGTCTTTCAAGGCTTTTATCAAGATATTCCGTCCAGCCGAGAGTTTTCAGCAACCCGGCATAGATAAGATCGGCATTGCCAAGATGCATGTGGTCGTGATAACGCCAGATTGATATCTGGTTATCATCTATGAGTGCTTTTTTCCGCTGATAAACTGGATCGTCTTTGATCCAGTCGAGGCGGTCCTGACCGGTGAAATAGGTTGGTTCATGTGTGATAATCAGGTTGTCTCCCAGTTCGATTGCTCGTCGGATGACCTCAACTGTCGCCATGAAAGTGGTCGCCACGCCGGTGACACAGTTTTCCCAGCGACCTTCAATTAATTGGTCGCAGGTTTTTTCAAATTTTCTCCCGCCATTTACCTTCATAATGATATCAACCACCTCTCTGACATTCATGATATCAACCTCCTTTTTTCTGAAATTTGATTATATAAAAGATTACCAAATTTCCTGTTTGTCCAATTGGGTTTATAATAAAAAAGATTTTCAATCTATCTGGAGGTCGCTCGATGGCAGAAAAGGTGTACGGCGGTATTGAAACCGGTGGAACGAAGGTTGTTTGCGCTATCGGCACTGGACTGGAGGATATTATCGTTATTCATTTTCCCACCACCGATCCTGTTGAAACCACCAGCAGGATGATTGATTTCTTTAAAAACTATAACCGTTTTGGGTCCCTCGCTGCAATCGGCATAGTTTCTTTTGGGCCGCTGGATCTGAATAAAAATTCTCCTACTTATGGGTATATCACCACCACGCCGAAGGAAGCGTGGTCGAATTTTGATATTCTCCATCGTATCAGGGACTCGCTGGATGTGCCCGTAGCTCTGGATACAGATGTGAACGGTGCGGCACTGGGGGAGTGGGTCTCAGGATCTGCACAGGGTCTGGATACTTTTGTTTACCTGACTGTGGGGACAGGAATCGGGGGTGGTGGTGTGATAAACGGTGGACTGCTTCATGGCCTGCTCCATCCCGAGATGGGGCATATCCGCATTCCGCACGACTGGCAAAAAGATCCCTTTCCGGGATGCTGTCCCTATCATGGTGATTGCCTGGAGGGTCTGGCTTCCGGCAAGGCACTGCAACTTCGCTGGAATCAACTGCCGGAAGAACTGCCTGTTGATCACTCTGCCTGGGAGCTTGAAGCTGAGTATCTTGCGCTGGCAATTAGCAACTACATCTGCACGTTATCGCCCCAGCGGGTTGTTATTGGCGGAGGATTGCTGAAAAATCCCACTCTTCTGCCGGCGGTTCGTTTCAGAGTAGTGGAAAATCTGCATGGCTACATCCGTTCGGCTGAGATCACGGAGAATATAGACTCATATATCGTTCCTCCCATTCTGGGCGACCTTGCAGGAGTGATGGGAGCGCTGGAGCTGGCTAAGAGAGCTATTTAATTGGCGCAACGAGCCTTTACACCCTGAAAACGGCACAGGATACTCCACCCATCTCAACCCGGATAACGTCCTCTTCAAGCAGGGCTCTGACCTTGTGACTTACCAGCGGTAGGAGCTTGATCGGTCTGGTTACATTAATCTGAACTGAAGCCGATTCAGCAGATGGGTTTACCACGATAAGGAATCTCTCCTCTCCTGATTGCCGAATATAGGCAAAATGGTGGTCGTTTTCTCTCACGGGAAGTGGGATTAAGTCACCATCAGCCTGCAGGGCTGGATAACATTTCCTCAAGGCAATGAGTTGCCTGACGTAGTTGAGCAGCGAAGAGGGGTTACCTGCCTGTGTTGCCACATCCGGCCGCCCGGAGTGCGAGTCCAGTGGGAGATAGAATTGTTTTTCATTAGCAGTTGAAAACCCGGAGGTGGGGGAGTTATCCCACTGCATCGGGGTTCGCGAGCCGGTGCGACCGTAGCCCCCTTCCCTGGATTTCAGACCGGCTATATAACGCATGCCGATCTCATCACCATAATAGATAAAAGGTATACTTGACCAGGTCAGTAAAAACGTGAAAATCACCTTTATATCGTTAAGAGTCCTTCCATCGGCATGGGGTCTTTTCATGTCATGATTGCTGCTGGGAATCGAAATCAGACCTTTCCCCTTGATTCTGGCAGCCATTTCCAGATATTTTTTCAGAAATTCTCCGATGCTTTTTCCGCCGATACGGCGGAAAAAGCAATCCTGGTTAAGGAGGAGTTCCGGGTAACCGCTGACCCCGAAGTGGAGTAAAAAGTCAGTATCAAAGCCAGCTTCAATCGCCTCCACAGGATTTCCCCATTCGGAAATCAAAACCATGTCCGGATGACGTGAACGAATCTGCTCTCCGATCTCCTGCCAGAGCCGGATGGTTTCCAGGTGATCTGGATCAAGCTTCACCAGTGAAAATGCCATATCAACGCGGAAACCATCTACCCCATGGCTCAGCCAGAAATCCATGATTTTCAACAGTTCTCGCCGGTTTGCCATCGGAGCGGGTGCATCCACTGGCTGCTGCCATGGCTGAGTGGGTTTGGCGAAACCGTAGTTCAGTGCTGGTTGGAAATAAAAACAATTTGCCAGGTATGCGCCGTTCCTTTCGGCGTAGCCCCGGATGAAGGAGAACGGGAGATCGGGTATTGAGATTGCGGAGTCTGTCCAGATAAAGCGGTCTGAATATCTGTTTTTTACAGCATGGCAGGAAGCTTTGAACCAGGGATGTTCCAGCGAGGTGTGTCCTGCCACCAGATCAAGGCAGATTTTTATACTTCGCCTATGTGCTTCGCGGCAAAGACGGTAGAGATCGCGATTGGAACCGTAGCGGGGGGCAACCCTGTAGTAATCAGCGACATCATATCCGGCATCCTGGAAGGGCGAAACGAAGCAGGGATTAAGCCAGATTGCGTTTATCCCCAGCCACTGTAGATAGTCCAGTTTCTGGATGATCCCCGGTATATCTCCGATCCCGTCTCCGTTTGAATCATAAAAACTTGGCGGAAAGATCTGGTAGAAAATTGCCTTTTTGAGCCAATTGGCCGATTTTTCAGGACTCATGGTAAAATTTTAATCCGGCTTTTATGTGGCGGCAACACAAAATTGATTATCACAGGGATTAAGGCTCTTGACATAATCTCAATCTTAGCAGATCATTCGACTTAGATAGTACCCCGTAATCTGGGATCCAGTGCGTCCCTCAGCCCATCCCCGACCATATTAAAGGCAAAGACCACAATCATGATAGCAAAGCCGGGGAAGAAAGAGAGCAACGGATTGGTTAGCAGGTAGGGGAATCCATCATTAACCATGGCTCCCCATGATGCTGTAGGGGGTGAAATACCGATACCCAGGTAACTCAAGCCAGCTTCAGCCAGAATGGCGGAGCCGATTTGCATGGTAATCAAAACAATCAGAGGAGGCAGGGCGTTAGGCATGATATGACGGAACATCAGACGAAGGTTGCTGCTGCCCAGTGATTTGCCTGCCAGGACGTAATCAGTCTCCTTGATCGCCAGTACCTGACCGCACATCAAACGCGCATATGCTGGAATCATGGCTATTCCGAGGGCGATCATCACGTTTTTCAACCCTCCGCCCAGCAGTCCTGCCAGCAGCATAGCCAGCAGGATCATGGGAAATGACATCAGAGCATCTACAACCCGCATGATGATCAGATTCAACCAGGATCCATAGAAGCCAGCTAACAGGCCGAGAACCATGCCCAGCACCGCCGCGATGGCGACAGCCACAACGCCGACCATCAGCGACATTCTTGCACCGTAGATCAGGCGACTGAGGGTATCCCTGCCCAGATAGTCCGTGCCAAGCAGATGTTTACTGGAGGGGGGAGCCAGAGTCTCCCGCAGGCTTTGTTTGTTGGGGTTGTATGGGGCAAGCAGTGGTGCTGCCAGGGCAGTTATTAAGAATATTACGAGGATTAGCAGACCGAAAACCACCAGTCCGCGACTAAAGAAAACACGGGTGAATCGACGCGCTTCGTTTACCCGCGGTGGGGCTTCGGAGATCGTTTCCAAAGCGGTTGCATCTTTTGCCATGATTTGATCACCACTCCCGAAATACTTGTTAAGACAAGATATTAATTCATGCTACTAACTATACCTGATTCTCGGATCAATCCAGCCGTAAGAAAGATCAACCAGTAAATTAGAAAGCACAACGATTCCTGTCAGAATCAGGGTGATACCCTGTACGTAGGGATAGTCATGCTGGAATAATGAATCAACTGCTAATCGTCCCATCCCCGGGATGTTGAAAACCTGTTCAACAAGAACGGAACCGCCAACAATCATCGGAATTCCCATCCCGGCGAGTGTCACGATTGGGATAAGGCTGTTTTTCAATGCATGTCGCAGGATCACCATACGTTCCGTCAATCCCTTTGACCAGGCGGTGCGGATGTAATCCTGGCGCAGAATTTCGAGCATACTGGAACGTGCCTGCCGAGCGTTGCTGGCAATCGGAAATACTGCGAGACAGATCACCGGCATGATAATCTGTTTGGTACTCAGCGTGAAATCGGTCAGGGGTGAGGTATAACCCATTGCCGGTAGCCAGTGCAGGCGTACGGCGAATGCCCAGATCATCATGATACCGAGCCAGAAAATTGGCACGGTGATTCCTATGTTAGCCAGGGATGTGACAATGGTATCCAGCCAGGTGCCTCTCCTGATAGCACTGATGATGCCAAAGGGTATTCCGATGATGATGCCCAGGATAAAGGCAATAATGCCGATATGCATGGTCACCGGAACACGTTTGGCAATGTCCCTGGTCACACTCGACTTGGTGAGAATTGATTTGCCCAGTTCGCCTTTAAAAACATCTCCCAACCAGGTGAAATATTGCACCACCAGCGGTTTATCGAGTCCCGCTTCTTTTCTGATTTGTTGAAGCTGCTCTTCCGTGTAATTCTGGATCTGGTTGGGATTAAAAAGCATGAAAATGGGATCGCCCGGCAAAAGTCGCATTCCGAAAAATACCATAACAGTGACAACAATAATAACGATCACCGATTGAATAAGCCTGCGAACGATGTATGCTAACATCCCGCCTCCACTGGCAAATTACCTTGATGTATATTCTCGCTATCAGAATACCATGGATTGATAGCGCAAGTTGTTTCGCTGTGACTGGAGTTAGTTTTAAAATTCCTTTCCGTGATTATCCCAAAAAATTGGATGCGGGGAGCCTTCAGGGCTCCCCGCATTTGATTTATTTATCCAGCCAGGTGCTCTCAGGATCCCAGGTCCAGAAGGAATAGTGCTTGTAGATACCCGAATCACGCACCTTGGTGGACAGGATATAACCCATGGCGTTGGAATAAATGGGTACATATGAGCAATCTTCCCAGATCAGGCGGATCAGCTCGTCGCTCAATTGCTTGGCTTTTACTGGATCGGGTTCGGCGAGAGCCGGGTCGATCTTGTTTATGACCTCGTCAGGTAGCTTGACACTGACATCAATTACGGCAGTAGGAGGGAAATAGGCTCTGAGCCAGGCGGGGAAATTGATATCAACGGCATAATCCGTGACTATCATTGCATTCTCCCAGCCTTTCATCATGTAATCCCAGAATTTGGCATTATCAACCAGCTCTATCTCGGTGTCGATGTTGACTGCTTTCAGGAATTCCTGGACAGCCAGCGCCTTGGGCTGGGAGCGTCCCATCGTGATGATTCTGGTCTTGAACCCCTGAGGATAACCAGCTTCCGCGAGTAATTGCTTAGCTTTTTCCGGGTTGTGTTCCCTTGAGGGGAGGTTAGCGTTATAAGAAGCGTACCCCGGAGGTGTCATCTGGTTATTCACCGCCATATAGCCGTAACCCATGGCATCCACGATAGCCTGTTTATCAATGGCATACTCGATTGCCTGACGGATTCTGGCATCTTTAAAGATCGAACCGGCATTCATGGTATCGAACATAATAAATCCTGTACCGTCCATCCTGGCAATGACATTGAAGCCCTTGTTCTTCATATCTGCCAGGTCTTTACCATCGACGAAACCTACTATTTCGGCTTCACCTGCCTGCATGGCAGAAAGTTGGGTCAAGCGCTCCTTGACAAAGAGGATATTAATACCATCCAGATAAGGCTTGCCCTGCTGCCAGTAATCCGGATTCTTGACCATCTTCAGGTGGACGCCTTTTTCAAAGCTATCGTATTTAAAGGGGCCGGTACCAATCGGGTGTTCCTTCATCCAGTCAATGCCATGCTGCTTGTAGGCGGTGGGAGAGAAGAACATCATGTTGATACCCGCAATGGTCGTCCAGAAGTTGTTCTCATATTTCTTGAGATAGAGACGGATGTGATAATCATCCAGAATTTCCCAGCGGTCCCAGTTAACAGAGTTGGACTCCTTGGTCCCCATAACCTGGTCGGCTTCAAGCTTAACTGCTTCAGCGGTGAAGGTCGTCCCATCATGGAACTTCACGTTCTGCCGCAGGGTGAAGGTGATAGATGTGTTGTTTGGTCCCCACTCCCAGCTTGTTGCCAGCCAGGGTTTAGGGGTACCATCAGCCTCAAGCTTTATGAGGGGTTCAAAAATGGTAAAAGCAGCCAGAGATCTTTGAGCATTGGCACGATCGTTAGGCCAACCGGGAATCGAAGCAAGTTCATAGGGATAGATATATCTGAGGATACCACCGTATTTTGGTTGCGAAGTCGGTGCTGCTGTGGTCGTAGAAGGTAGTGATGTTGTAGCTGTTGCTGCTGGAGTTGTTTGGATTGGCGTTGATGCGGACGGTGTTGTAGTTCCTCCACCGCATGCATTTAACAGGAGGGCAATAACAACAGGAGAATGCTGAGACATATGGATAATCTTTTCATTTATGCTGCCTCCTTTTTGTGAATGTATTTATTTTTTGATTTTCAGATTAATTTTCGACAATTCTTTAAGAATATTTTGCAATGATTACGATAAATTTAGCTTCTGGTTATATGAATTATTAAAATTGTATTATTTTTGAATTAATTATGCTTTTTGGCTGATCATTTTGTCCTGTATTTCGAAATTAAATATTAATCATAGGGCCAGCACCACCGACATTGGGACCGTCATAGGAATAATCTTTACCGCCCATACGCTTGGTGAACTTAGGTCCCAGCAGAATGGCACTGAAGAGCACCGGTTCATCGATCTTTCTGAAATTCAGAGGAGTATGGAGCAATCCTTTGGGAATGAAGATGATGGTAGCCTGATTAATCAGGTGGTATTCCTGTTCTTCGCCGATCCAGAAGTCGATTTCTGCCTTAAAGGAACTGAAGACATCAGGGAGTTTAGCACCGAGGAAAACGAGGTATTCATCAACATCATGAGTATGGGGTTCTTTTTCGAGGAAAATGGGTTTGGTGAAGAGTTGCCAGCCCATATTCAGGTTGGCGCCGGGGATTTGTCTGGCACCCCTGAAATAAGCCTGAGGGCTGGCGACGGCGGGGATGTTAGCATCTTCTTTAAATTCGGTTAGAAACAATTGAGATTATTTTGTTTCTGACATCCTGACTCTCTTTCTCGTTATTTTAGATTGATTAGATAATATTTCAGTTGGAGATTTACAGGATATGATGCTTTTAGAAAAGGGATGCAGATCAAATTTCGACCCAGATTTTATTAAAGGTTGCTAGGTTGGTAGACGATATTATGATCCGTCATAATTTAACTATTCACCATCCAGTAAATCGATAAGATGATTTTACATCCCAGCTATGGGTAAAGTCAATATTCGACTGACCTTTTCGATCCTGGAATACGCATATAACTATTATCTTGTCTGAAGGTCATTCTTTTGGCTCTTAATCTCTCTTCATAAAATCTTTTCTTGTTAATTGCGTCAGGTCTTTAACCTGGTTCATGAGGTATATTCCTGTTTTCAGTTTTCCTGCTATTTGTTTGGAAAGATACGCCCTTCTTCTATTTGAAAGGTATTTTCCGCACAATAATATTGAGCACACCTGCAAAACCTGTTTGATAGTATTTTATGATCAGCTATGATATTATCTCGATTGAGAATAAATTTTAGTTTAAGAGAATAAAACAGGAACTAAATTTAATGCCTTTTGGCGTATAAACAAGTGATCAAACCGAAGAGTTGACAGAGGAAATCAGAATGTATAATTCAATTCTCATTGACAAAAAAATTTCCATAGAGATGAGGGATGGTACATTGCTCTCAGGTGAGATCATTAGGCCAGGCGATGGCGGAAAACATCCGACCATATTAATGCTTACTCCTTACAATAGTGACAGGATATACGGTGGTTCCAGTTATATTAACATAGTTCAAGCCGTTCAGGCAGGATATAACCTGGCAATTGTTTATGTCAGAGGCCGGTTTGGATCTCAAGGAAAGTATGATCTAAGGTCCAATCAACGCACAGAAGGAGCAGATTGTTACGATACAATAGAGTGGATTGCCAGTCAATCCTGGTGTGATGGCAATATTGGGATGGCAGGGGAATCTGCTTTAGGTACTATCCAGTGGAAGGCGGCGCGAGAAAACCCCCCGCACCTTAAAGCTATCGCTCCGGGACTTGCTGGAGCTCCTGGGGAAAGCAACCCTGAGACAACAGATGCACCGGTGAATCTGAATATCGCTATCAGCCTGTTGTTGATCTTAGCTACTGATTTTCTCGATAAGATGGACGCCAATGGACAGGATACTGAAGGTGTACGCCGGCTTCTCGATCAGGTAAGAAATGATCCCTCCCTCGCTTACAATTATTTGCCACTAAAAGATGTACCGCAATTTAATTTTCCAGGCATCAGAGACCTGTGGAATGTATGTTTGGGTATGGGGGCAGGTAATAAATCATCCAGTGAACCTTTTCCATTTCAAGATGTGAAAATACCGACTTTAGGCGTCACCAGCTGGTATGACCCTTTCGCGAGAAATTCTTTTCGATCTTTTTCTAAAATGATAGCCGAGGGCGGTAATAAATATGCTCGCGAACACCAGCACCTGTTGGCAGGTCCCTGGTGTCATTCTAAACCACAAAGAGTTGTAGGTCATATCGATTTTGGTCCCTATGCTGACGAACTCGGCTCCAAGGCTTCAGCATACCTGCTTTCCTTCTTCGATAAATATCTTAAAGGAAAAGATATTATTCTGCCGGCCGTCCGCTATTTCACGATGGGCAGAAATACCTGGCATGATGCTTCCACCTGGCCATTACCACAAACCGATTGGCAGAGGTTTTTTCTGCACAGCCACGGCCATGCTAATTCCTGTTACGGTAACGGAATGCTCAGTCGGAACGAACCTGAAAATGAGCCGATAGATACCTACGTTTACGATCCATCTCATCCCGTAATTACAGCTGGGGGTCGTGGAGGAATAGCGGAGAATGGTTTCCTGTATGGACCGGTTGATCAAATTTATGTTGAACAACGGAATGATGTGTTATGCTATACTTCCTCAGAATTGAGCGAAGACATTGAAGTAACGGGTCCGGTAGAGGTGCATTTATTTGCATCTTCTTCATGCAAGGATACCGATTTCACAGCCAAACTAGTGGACTGCTATCCCGACGGACGTGCTTATAATGTGGCGGATGGAATCGTCCGAGCACAATATCGTAATTCCTTTATTAAACCAGAGCTAATGAAGCCCGGTGAAATAGTGGAATTCGTTATACGGCTGGGTAACACAAGTCAACTATTCCGCGCTGGACATCGCATTCGCGTAGACATCACCAGCAGCAACTTCCCCACATTCGATAGGAATATGAATACAGGGAATCCGGTTGGGGAAGATGCGGAGGGTATTCCGGCTTTACAAACAATATATCACCAGACAGGATACGCTTCTTATATAGTATTACCGGTTATTCCACTAAATTGATATAGCTCAGGAGATAACGATGAAAGAAAGCGAATATACAAAATTGTTTTTAAGTGAACCAGCCTTGAGAAACAAACCGAAGATTGAAATGTCCAATCCCAGCGCCTATGTGGATAGTATGCTCCATTTCGGCTCTCAGTCCAATTTCTCCATGGCCTGGAGATATATTAAAGAGCCTATGCTCTTTGACCGGATACCACATAAGCATAAATTCGATGAATTTTTATGCTTCCTGGGCGCTAATCTTGAGGATATGTTTGATTTCGATGCAACCATAGAATTATCGATGGGTGAAGAGTGTGAGGTTTATCTTATTGAACAAGCTACTGTAGTTTATATTCCATCTGGCCTGGTTCATACTCCATTAACTTTTAAGCGTATCGTTAAGCCTGTCCTTTTTCACCCCATCGCCCTGATACCGGATTATTACAGTAATTTCAGCAATAACGTGCAATTCTTAAGTGAGTTACGCATGGCACGTCAAGTCTCTTCGCCAAATTCAACAGCAGTTGGTGCAAGGGTCTCGGAGAAAAAATACGCAAAATATTTCCTAACCGAACCTGAATTAAGAACTAAGTTTGCAATTCCAACTATGGCACCAAGTGCCCTTGTGGAAGCCAAAACACATTTCGGAGTTGATTCAAACTTATCCGTGGCATGGCGTTATATCACTACACCTATGGTAATGGACGAAATACCTCATGCTCATCCTGGATTTGATGAGTATCTGGTTTTTCTGGGTGGTAATCTGGAAAATATGTTTGATTTTGATGCTGACATTGAAATCTCGATGGGGAAGGAACGAGAGATATATAAAATCAACAAGGCTACGGTTATTTACATCCCTAAAGGGTTGTTTCATTGTCCGATCAATTTTAAAAGGATTGGCAAGCCAGTACTTTTTCAACCTATTCCCTTAACACCAGCCTATTACTCCATGGGAGAAGCTAGCAAAATCAGATAGTGGCTTAATTCCCTGGTTTCAAAAATGGGAGAGTGCACAAACGCACGTATACTGAACACCTTTCCTGTTTTAAATTTACGATTTCAAATAAAGGAAAAACTGAATAGCAAAATATATAACATTTACCTATCGTTATGAGAGTTTTGAAAAAGCTCAAGGATAAAGTAACATATTTGCCGGTAGGGGTTGAAAGAAGAGAGACGCTGCAGCAAGTTTCAAACTACCACGCAAGGGAAAAATGTATTGACAGTAGGCTCTCTTGTATCAATATACCCTTATCAAACACAAATCAGGGATTTCCTTAAAATCTATACGGGTATTTCCTGGATAAAGCCGTAGAATGGACCAGGTTGTTGAAATCGCTCTCGGAGGCAAATTCTTCATGAATGGTGCTAACATTTCTCTTTATATTCCTTACCGACAAATTTTTGACATTAGTACCTAGCTTTATCAGGTTGGCAATTCCATGGTAGAGTATTACAATAAGAGAAAATCTTTTCAAAATTTAAGGAGGACAATATGGCTGGAATGGATGATTTGAAAAACGTCGTGCGAGAACCGAATGTAGTTGAGCTCAAACCATGGAAATCGATCCACGACGAAATCAAAGAGCCGATGGTTACAGGACTGGGTACTGTGGAAATTCCCGAATCAGTCCTCGCAATGGGCTTCGCCCACATCACTGAGCCGGTTTGCATGGGAATGCCAACGCATAAACACCCTTTTGATCAATGGATTTATCTGATTGGTGATAGCAATAATTTCGGCGAGCTGGATGCCGATATTGAAATGACGCTCGGTGATAAAATCGTCAAGATCAATTATCCCTGTTACATTTTCATTCCCAAGGGTGTCATGCATTGCCCTCTGGATGTCAAAAGGGTCGGTAAGCCGTTTATCTTTGTTGATGCAAGGATAACCGAGGAAGCCTCCGTGCGACCCGCTGTGGTTAAAAAGCACGCTCCCATCAAGTACATTGCTAAGAAGAAAGATCAAAACCAGTAGAGCTGGATAAAAATAGGGGGGATGCTACTCTGGCATCCCCTTATTTTTAAGTTTGCTGTTCAGCTTCTGAATTAACCGGGTTTTTAATTTATCCGAATTTTACCACTCTCGGGGCGCTCTTGAAAGAATAGAATGTTGCCGTAGCATCTTTTAAATATAAAACCTGCGTGTTGTCATCGGTCGCAGAATACATCGCTTTCAAATTCGGATACGCATCGAGCATACTCTGTTTTGCTTCTACACGGTCATCTTCAACGACAGTTGCCTGAATTCTGACCCACTGGTCTCCGGAAAATGCGCAGATTTCGATCTTGGGGTTTTTCTTCATCTGCTGTGAAACTGCCTTTTTCTTGCCCGTCTGAATGTACAGCTTGTTTTCAAACATGTGGATGGTGCCGAAGGGGCGCACCCTTGGTTGATCGCCATCTACCGTTGCCAGATAATAGGTGCCGCATTTTTTTAAAAAATCATACACTTCCCGCATAAATTACCTCCTTTTTATTTTTCTGATTTCTATCTATTGATTAATCGTCTGTATTATGTACATTAAATGAAAGGTGGTGCTGGCAATAACCATTAGATTATCAATAAAAAGGGCTTATTCATCCCTCCAGTTCCAGGACATACCGCCTTTGAAGACCTGGGAGTTCATTTCATTGCTGATGAAGAGGTTAGCCTCCGGAAAACGTTTCACCATTGCATAATAGAAATTGGCAACATCTTTTGTTCTCGCTAGCTCCTCCTCAGTTGCAATAAGGTAGTCTCTGGTAAAGTTAAACGAGCTGTAATCGAAAGGCATACCGGGTTTCTGATGGCCAGGTATGACTACCTCAGCGCCCAGTGATTCCAGCCTTCCCAAATCGCGTATCCATTGCTGACGCTCTTCCGCAGTAACTTCACAGGTAAAGGGGTGAGCCTGGTTGAAGAGTACGTCGCTTCCGTAAAGGGTTTTGATTGAGGGTATCCAGACGACCGAGTTGTATTTCAGGTCGCCCATGATCTCAGGAATAATCTCGATACGTTGTCCTTCCAGTTCGAAGTAATTCTGGTTGATTGGTTCGATATTAACCACTTTTCTGGGCGTGTTAGTTATGCCAATGGTTTTTTCCCAGTGCTCAATCTTGCCAAAAAATTGCCTGTTGATAGTACGGGCGACAGAGGGAAGCGCGATTACGCGAGCCTCAGGAAAAGCTTCCGCAATCGGTCCCAGACCGAAGTAATGATCGGGATGTGCATGGGTAACATAGATAGTCTTTAAAAATTTTCCGGTTTCCAGTATTTCGGCAACCAGACGATGGGCATTTGAGAGGGTCCACTGCGCATCAATCAGTGCGGCGTCCGTTTTCCCCATAATAATCAATGAAGCTACTTCAAATCCACTTTCATCGCTGAAAAACACCTTGGTTGCCAGAGCATCTGGACCATGCTGGTTAATTCTCACTTCCATGGCTCATCCTCCTGCAGTCTAAATATAATTAATTTAGCAGGCTAAGGAATAACATGCAAGAATTATGGGGTTGATTGTAAGAATTCAAGACAATTGCGGTTGAAAGGAAATCTTTGCAAGGTGGGGAAAAAGCTGTTGCACCTGAATTATTACCGTTATATTATTTTTTAGGACGGTATGCAGCAAAGTCCAATAAAAGCTTCTGACCGGGAGAAAGAATATCTAACTGGGGCAAAACAAATGACAGGTTTTGAATCATTGGCGAAAATCCTGATAATACTTGGTCTGTTTTGTCTGGCAATCGGCCTTGTGCTCCTTTTCTGGCAGAAAATTCCCCTTCTTGGCAGATTGCCTGGAGATATCATCATCCAGAAAGGCAATTTCAAATTTTTCTTTCCTCTGGTAACCTGTCTGCTTCTCAGCCTGCTCCTGACTTTGATTATCAACCTGGTGATCAGGATTCTGGGCAGGTAAATTCAGATTGCATTGGTGCTATATCAACGGGATTGGTGGTTGATTTCAGCCTTTTCCGATTAATCATAGAGGTGGCATTTAACGCGTTGCTGACCGATCAATTTTTCCTCAGGTTCTTCACGTGAGCAGATATCCCAGGCAACCGGACAACGAGTGTGAAAGCGACAGCCTTTAGGGGGATTGATCGGGGAGGGCATTTCGCCCTTTAATATGATCTGGTCGGTTGATTTGCCTTCCTCTTCGGGTACTGCCAGCACTGAAGCCGAAATTAACGCCCTTGTGTAAGGATGTAGCGGATTTTGAAATAGGGCTTCTGTGTCTCCGTACTCTACGATTTGTCCGAGGTACATAATTGCAACAGTGTGGCTCAGGTAACGCACGGTAGCCAGATTATGGGCGATGACGAGATAGCTCAGGTTAAATTTCTCTTGAAGGTCTTTCAATAGATTCATAATCTGGGCACGGATTGATACATCAAGCGCAGAGACGGGCTCATCCAGCACGATCAGACTTGGTCGAAGTGCTAGAGCACGTGCTACGGCGATACGTTGCCGTTGACCCCCGCTGAATTCGTGGGGATATCGGTCTGCGTGTTCGGGAATCAAGCCAACCTGTTCAAGCAATTCCTGTACGTGGGTTTTAATCTGCTGTTTTGATAGACGGGTGTTTTCTATCAGCGGCTCGGCGATGATATCCCTGACCTTCATTCTGGGATTCATGGAACTCCAGGGGTTCTGCTGAACTGCCTGGACTCTGGGTCGGTATTCATGTTTTAATACTGATTCTGTTAGCTTGCAAATATCCTTGCCCTCAAATAGAACAGAGCCGGAGGTAGGGCGTTCCAGCAGCAGGATTATACGGGCTGTGGTAGTTTTACCTGCTCCTGATTCACCTACCAGACTGAGGGTTTTCCCCTTTTCTATGTTAAATGAAATATTATCTACCGCCCTGACCCAGCCGATTGTCCGCTGGAGAAATCCGGCAGTTACCGGGTAGTGCTTTACCAGTTTATGACCTTCTAATAGAATTTCCGACATGGTTTAATTCATCCTCCAGCAGGCTACTGTGTGTTCATCATCGATTTTGATTTCGGGCGGATCCTGTTTGTGGCAAATTTCACGCGAATCCGAGCATCGTGGTGAGAATCTACAACCGGGAAGCAGGTTCATTAACGAGGGAGGTTGTCCCTGTATCGAATACAACCGTTCATCTTTCCTGTTTAATTTGGGAACTGAGTTCATCAGGGCTGCAGTATATGGATGCAGCGGATTATTAAACAACTCCCGAGTAGGTGCTGTCTCAACTATCTTCCCTGCGTACATCACGGCGACCCTGTGGCACATATTTACCACAACTCCAAAGTCATGGGTAATAAAGATTATTGCAACCCCGGTCTCACGCTGGATATCTTTCAGCAGTGCGATATACTGAGCCTGAATGGTTGCATCAAGTGCAGTGGTTGGTTCATCAGCTATCAATAGCTTGGGATGGCAGGACATGGCGATCGCCCCCACTACCCGCTGCCGCATTCCGCCGCTGAGCTGGAAGGGATAATCATGCAATCTTCTTTCCGGCGCCGGTATCCTCAAAAGTTTCAGGGTTGAAATAACCTCTTCAATAATTCTGTTTTTGGGTAAATTCCGATGCAGCCTGACCGATTCGGCAATCTGGTCGCCAACAGGATAGACCGGGTTAAGGGAGGACATGGGGTCCTGCAGAATCATCGAAATCACTTTTCCCCGGAATTCCCTCATCTCTTTTTTGCTTAATTCCAGGATATTCACTCCATCAACGATGATTTTGCCACCGATGATTTTGCCGGCTGGTTCAGGAAGAAGACGCAACAAAGAAAGACCTGTAACGGTCTTACCGCAACCTGATTCGCCAACTATCCCCAGAGTCTCTCCTTCCCGCAGGAAAAAGCTGATGCCGTCTACCGCTTTAACTTCCCCTTTGCGGGTAAAAAAAGATGTGTGCAGATCTTCGACCTGTAAAATAATTCGGTTACTCTTCATAGTTGCCTCAATCTGGGATCGAGTTTATCCCGTAGCCAATCTCCCAGGAAATTACCTGATAATACCACCAATCCGATGGCGATGCCTGGGAAGGTAGAAATCCACCAGGCTCGATCAATCTGACTACGCCCATCGGCTACCATGGAGCCCCAGGATGGCATGGGCGGCTGGATACCGATACCAAGGTAGCTGAGGGCTGCCTCTGCCAGGATTACCATACCTACCGCCAGTGTAATTACCACGATCAGGGGGTTGATCACATTCGGGAAAATATGTCTGATCATGATCCTGAAGGGGGGTGTGCCAATGATTCGTGCCTGGGCAACGAAATCCATCGCCCGTACTTTCAAAGTCTCGCCCCGGATTAAACGGGCATAGGGTGCCCAGCCGAGTATGGAAAGTGCCACTACTACCGTCCAGAATCCAGGTCCAAGGCTAACGGCTAAAAGCATGGCAAGCAACAGTCCGGGGAAAGCCATGCTGACATCAGTTACCCTCATGATAAAGGCTTCTATTTTTCCACCCAGATATCCTGAGATAATACCGAGCAGTGTACCGATACCGGCGGTAATCACAATTACCATCAGAGATACACTTAAAGAAACCCGTGCACCATAGATCATACGACTCAAAATATCTCTTCCCAGGTGATCTGTTCCCAGCAAATACTTTGTGCTACCTCCTTCCAGGAAAAACGGTGGTTTTAATTTTTCTGTCATCGAGATCCTGGTAGGATCATGGGGAGCCAGCCAGGGAGCGAAAATTGCACTGATAATCAGCAGAGCCAGGATAATCACAGGTATATAAAACGTGAGATTCCGGATAATCTGGGTTCCTCTGGAAAGCCCGGAATATCTGGGACGAGAAATTTGGTTTACGTTATCAATCGCAGTCCGCATAATCATTCCCCTATGAATTCTGATATCTGATTTGAGGGTCAACATAAGCATAGGTTATATCCACGAGCAGGTTCATTCCCAACACAATAATGGCAATCAGGATGGTAACAGCCTGGACTACAGGGAAGTCACGTGCATAGGTTGCCTCAACAATCAGTCTTCCCATCCCGGGCCAATTGAAAACATTCTCGGTGATTACAGCACCAGTAATTAAGGAAGCAAAAATCATGCCGGCAGTGGTCAGGGGAGCGATTAACGCGTTTCGTAAAGCGTGCTTCCAGATAACGATTCTCTCCGGGAGACCTTTTATCCTTGCCAGCTTGATATATTCAGAATCGAGCACATCCAGCATGCTGGAACGAACCAATCGCATCATTCCGGGTAGCAGGAAAAAGACCATGGTGGCGACTGGCAGAACATAGTAGGATAGTGAACCCATACCGGCAGGTGGCAGGACGCGCAAGTAAACTGAGAAAACCAGCATTGCCATGATTGCCACCCAGAATCCGGGTAAAGCCTGCCCGAGGACAGCAAGAAATTTTACTCCGGCATCAAAGATTGAATCGCGTCTGGTAGCTGCCAGCACACCGAGAAGTACTGCCAGCAGCATGCCGATGAAAAATGAGGGTAGCCCGAGTTTCAATGTATTGGGCAGAGCATCACCAATCATTTCAATTACTGGGCGTCTTTTGATGATCGAATCGCCAAAATCACCTTTAAATAAATCTGTAATAAATATCCAGAATTGTTCTGCGTATGATTTATCCAGCCCGAGCTGCTGTTTCAAATGGGCAATCTCTTCTGGAGTCGAGGTAGGTGTGATAATCAGATTAACAGGATCGCCGGATGCTCTTACCAGAAAAAAAACCAGTATGGTTATACCTATTAATGCAACAATAGCCTGTAATAAACGAATTATGATGAAACGGGTCATTAGTCTCCATCAACTCCTGAAATTATTCTACTCAACTTTGCCCACGCGTAAACTCTCTTGTTTAAACTGAGTTGGGTTTGCGTACGACCAGGGGGTGTCAGAGCACCCCCTGGCAGATTTCTGGTAATTGGTTTATCTTCTACTTCGGATGCTGGATACCAGCATATGCATCAGCCAAGCTGATGTGAGTTTTTGAAGTGAACTCCCCAAGCCCCGGCCCCACCAGAACGAGCGGCTCAACCTGTACAATGCCGACGGTGATATACAAACCCCTGACATATTTCTGGAATTCAGTCCAGTACTGCCGCGCTTTTGTGAAGTCGAGCTCAGTGGTAGCTTTCTTGTAAAGCTCATCTGCTTTTGGATCATTTCCAGTACTGTGTACCCCATTTGATGTATACATATTGGCGCAGTGATAAGTGGAATTTGGAGTACTACCGAATGTCCAGGGGAAAATATTGCCCACATTGGGTGCGTTTGGCGCAACATTTCTCACGAAGAACATACCGCCCCACTGTACCGCGTCGATTATTTCGATGTCAACCTTGATGCCAATGGCGTCCCAGTAACCCTTCAGTAATTGTGCCTGATCTACACCAGGGCCAGGTGAAACATAGTATTTTATTTTTGTATCGGAGAAGTTTCCCGGATAGCCGGCCTCAGCGAGTAGAGCTTTGGCTTTGGCTGGATTATAAGTATCAGGTAATAAAGCATCATCCCAACCATAGCTACCTGGATGCATAAACCAGGTACCGCCCGGTTTGGCAAGCCCTTTATAGAAGGTGGCTGCGATTTCTTCACGATTGATGGCGTAGGACATTGCTTGCCGCACTCTGATATCTCTGGTGGGTTTGGCGGTTACCCAGGTACCCGGGAAGTTGATATTCCAGAGGGTTGGATCACCGATTGCCTGTAGTTTAAATCCTTCTTTTGTGTGCAGTTCAACCAGTCTGTCGGTGCTGATACCCAGCGCTATATCAACGTCTCCCCTTCTGAGAAGCGCGATACGCGTTGACTCTTCAGGCACCTGCAAATCCAGGACATACTGGTATGCCGGAACCTGTCCCCAGTATTCTGTATTGGCTTCCATCTTGAATCTGGTCTCAGGTACGTGTTCGACAAATTTCCACGGACCTGATCCAATTGGGTGTTTGCGGAATTCTTCAACACCTACCTTTTCCATGTAGTTTTTCGGGACAATCCTGGTCCAGGCGAAAGGAATAATTAGAGGGGGCTCAGGAACTTTGGAGTGATAAACAAAGGTGTAATCATCCGTCACTTCGGTGTAATCAAGGTTATTGCGCAGATATGGTGACCAGGGATTAGTTGATTCTGGAGAAGCAAAACGATCAACAGAAAACTTTACATCGTGAGCGGTCAGGGGATCGCCGTTATGGAATTTGATGCCTTTCCTGATTTTGAAAGTCCAGGTTTTTCCATCCGGACTTAAAGTCCAGCTCTCAGCCACTGCCGGAATGTAATTACCCTGATTATCCCAGGTTACCAGTGGATCGTACATGGACCATCCCCAGAAGGATTCGTAGAAGATGGGATCGGTTGATTCGTAAGAGAAGTCAACGCTGGCGACCCGAATTGTGCCTGTTGGCTTGGGTTTTGCCGCTGTAGGAGTCGCAGTAGTCCCGGAGGGTGCTGCTGTTGTAGTAATCGTGGTTTTAGTTGGTGTTGATACAGGAGTTCCGGTCAGGGTTGGCGCAGCGGATGTTGTTGGAGAGGTTGTGCCACAGGCACTGAAAACCAGCAAAATGGCAATAAGCAGGATTGCGAGAACTAAAAAAACGATAAACCTCTGTTTCACTTTCTCCTCCTATATTTAATTGATAGTCGTCTAAGTGCTTCGTATAAATAAGATTATGATATAATATATGCCTAATATCGAGGTTTGTCAACAGGTAAAATACCCATTATTTGGTGGGAAATTTCCTTGTTTTGTATGATATCCATGTGTGTTTTGCAGTATTTGTTTCTGGATAAACACCATTATTGAGCGTCACGGGACATCTAGAGACCCGATCCTTTAAAAATCCCGTATCTTAATCAGCTTGTACCCGCAGATTTAGAAAATCCTGAGGTTTTTACAATCGCTCGTAGTTTGTTTATAATCACTTTAATAAAGGATCACATCAATTAATCAGGATAGAGTTTATGGATGATTCAACCAGAATAGAGATCACCAGGATTGACAATTTTGTTTGTCCTGCCTGCGGAGAAGTCATTAGGCAGGTAGTCGCCAAAAATGGCGTTGTCAAAGGATGGTGCCATCACGCTAAAAAAGAAATCAATGTGGTGATTGCAAAACCTAACACAGAGGAGACCAGTGCGGCACCTGAAGTTAAACCAATGAGCGTGCTCGAAAAGCTCAAGAAGGAACGTGAAAAGGTTTTAAGAGATGTAGTCTCAGCCAGAGAAGACGGCGATCTACGGGAAAATTCCGCCTATCATGCCGCAAGAGAGCAGTTGAGTATTCTGGATGACAAGATTCGCAGGGAAGAAGAGCGCCTGAAACGCCAGAATTATGCCAATTAATTCGGTTTTATGCTTTCCAGATGCTTCTTTAGCCAGTCATCCAGATCTGAGAATATTTTTTCTCTGTCTGGTTCGTTGAAAATCTCATGATATAAACCTTCATAAAGTTTGAGCGTTTTATCTTTTGATCTGGCTTGCTGGAACAGCATCTGACTGCCGGAAGGATCAGCCAGCCGGTCGGCGGTTCCGTGCATTGCCAGAAGCGGCAGGTCGAGTTCAGGTAGTCTTTGCTCAAGCATTTTCAAATGGCGAGTAAGTTCAATGCCGGTTCTGGCACAAATCTTCCCACGGTAGACGAGGGGATCAGTGACATAGGCATTTACCACTTTCTCATCCTGGCTAATTGCTTCAGCTTGCAGAACATATAGTCCCATTCCGGGGAAAATGCTGGAGAGAATATGGGCGAACGGGATGATACCAGCAGGTATCCCGGATGGTAATCGCAGGAGGGCTCCGCTCAAAATCAGTCCGTTTATTTTATCCTGATGCAGGATTGCATACGAGGTAGCGACTGTTCCTCCCATACTGTGACCGAGGAGGAATATTTTTGAGCCCGGATGCATGATATGTATATAATCGATAAAAAAGTCCAGGTCTTTGATCAGATAAGAGAATTTTTCTACATAACATCTGCGCCCGTCGGATTTTCCGTGACCTCTCTGGTCATAAATATATATCCCGTAACCTTTTGAAAGACAGAAATTAACCAGATTATTATATCGACCACTGTGTTCAGCCAATCCATGTACGACTGCCACTATCGCTTCAGGATCATGGTCAGTCAACCAACACTGATAATAGAGGTTGATTCCCTGGTAGGCTTTTAATTGACCTTCTGAGTGTTTCATTGCGTTTTGTAATGGCTTCATGTATTAGAGGCTTCGGTTCAAAACAAGTTTAGACTAATCTGCCATGCGAATCAAGCTGGAAATTGTGTTGGTCGGATTTTACTAACTGTTCCTGGTCAATTTATAATCTGGCTGAGAATTAAACTACTTTTTCGAAACTTCCCGATTAGAGGAGGAAAAGCAATGCAAGAACATGTACCCACTTACGAAGAAGCACTATCCCTGTTGCGAGAATATAACCACAGTGAAAGCCTGTTAAAACATGCCTACGCAGTTGAAGGAGCAATGCGTTACATCGCGCGTAAGAGAGGGGAAGATGAAGAAAAATGGGCAATTATCGGACTGATACATGACCTCGACTACGAGCGTTTCCCTGATCAACATTGCCGGAAAACGAAGGAAATACTCGAAGAACGAGGGTGGCCGCAAGAATACGTTCGTGCTGCGATTTCCCATGGCTGGGGCATTTGTAATGATGTCGAACCACAAACTCCTCTAGAAAAGACGTTGTATGCAGTAGATGAGCTTACCGGTCTGATTACTGCTGTGGCGATAATCCGTCCCTCAAGAAGTGTTAGAGATCTGGAA
>Ga0101944_10002050_pt1 | contig 35399 bp, 25 predicted proteins | sample DewCreD2012metaG_FD_75245 | JGI IMG/M metagenome (GOLD analysis project Ga0101944, IMG submission 75245) | Hot spring sediment bacterial and archeal communities from British Columbia, Canada, to study Microbial Dark Matter (Phase II) - Dewar... ... | reverse complement strand
ACCGCCCGGTGGCGCTACAGGCGATGGAGGTGGCCCGATGACCCGGTAGGGCTGCGCCTTCCGCTCCCCGGGGCCGGGGCGGAGGGCGGAATCGAAGCCCGCCACGGCCCCCGGCCGGACGGAGCGCTCCGGCCGAGGCGCGCGCCGGCGAGGATCTCATCGTCACGACCGGTAGAACCAAGAGCGCCAGGCGCGGTTCGTCAGCGGCCTCCGGCGGAACGCTTGACAAAAGGCGAGGCGAGCCTATCTTGCCGGCGCGAGCGGAGGCTGACGATGCCGATCTACGAGTACCGGTGCGAGGCGTGCGGGCACGAGTTCGAGGAAGTCCAGCGCATCACCGCCCCGCCCCTCGAGAACTGCCCGGCCTGCGGGCGTCCGTCGGTCCACCGGTTGATCTCCCGCTCCTCCTTCATTCTCAAGGGCTCCGGGTGGTACGTCACCGACTACGCCCGCAAGGCCGCGAGCGGTTCGGACGGCGGCGGGGACGCCGCCAAGGGGGAAGCGAAGCCGTCCGGCGCGCCGTCGTCCCCGGCCGGGTCGTCGCCCGGGACGTCCTCCTCGGGCTCCGCCGGTTCGTCGGGCGAGTCGAAGCCGGCGCCGGCGGCCGCGGCGGCCGGCTGACCGGTCGGTCGGCGCGTCCGCGGTTCCGGTGATCCCGGGCGCTCCGGCGACGCGCGAGCCGGTCTTGCGGCGGCATCGTTTCGCGAAGGGGCGCCTCCGCCGAGTCGCGGCGAGCGGAGGGGCGGATTCGGCGCGCGCCGGCGGCTCGACGTTCCCGGCCGGTCATTCGGCGGGACCGGTTTCTCGGCCGGAGCGTGCACACGGAACAGCCCCGCGAGTCGCGGATGCCTCCGGGGCGCGGCGCGTCGTTGACAGTCCGCGGCGCGCGCGGTAGAGGAGGCGTGCACCCGGAAGGGTGGGGTGGTGGGGCGTAGCCAAGTTGGCAAGGCACGGGACTTTGGATCCCGCCACCGCAGGTTCGAATCCTGCCGCCCCAGCCGATTCGTTTTCCCGGCCGAGCGGGCCGGCGCAGGACCGCAAGAGGTGGAGCCGCCATGCCGTTGCGGACCGTCTGGATCTTCACGGGGAGCGCCAACCGACCGCTGGCCGAGTCGATTTGCAACCACCTCGAGATGCCGCTCGGGCGCTGCAAGATCAGCCGCTTCTCCGACGGCGAGCTGTTCGCCGAGATCGGCGAGAACGTGCGGGGCGTCGACGTGTTCGTCGTCCAGCCCACCTGCTCGCCGGTCAACGACCACCTGATGGAACTGCTGATCATGATCGATGCGCTCAAGCGCGCCAGCGCCGGCAGCGTGACCGCGGTGATGCCGTACTACGGGTACGCGCGGCAGGACCGCAAGGTCGCGCCGCGCACGCCGATCACCGCCAAGCTCGTCGCCGACCTCCTCACCGCCTCGGGCGTCAGCCGCGTCGTCGCCATGGACCTCCACGCCGGCCAGATCCAGGCGTTCTTCGACGTTCCGTTCGACCACCTCTACGCCATGCCGGTGCTCGTCGATGCCCTGCGTCCCTTCGTCGTCGATCCGCCCCGCACCGTGATGGTCTCCCCCGACGCCGGCGGCGTGCAGCGCACGCGCGCCTTCGCCAAGCGGCTCGACATCGATCTGGCGATCGTCGACAAGCGCCGCGAGAAGGCGAACGTTTCGGAGGTCATGAACATCATCGGCGACGTCCGCGGCCGGACCTGCATCCTGTGCGACGACATGATCGATACCGCCGGCACCCTCTGCAACGCCGCCAAGGCGCTCAAGGACGCCGGCGCCGCCCGCGTGCTGGCCTGCGCCACCCACGGCGTGCTGTCCGGCCCTGCCGTCCAGCGCATCGAGGAATCGCCGCTCGAAGCGGTCGTCATCACCGACTCGATCCCCCTGCCCGACAAGGCCCACGGCAGCAAGCGCTACGTCGTCGTCTCCGTCGCCAAGCTGCTCGCCGAGACGATCAAGCGCATCCACCAGGGCGACTCCGTCAGCTCGCTGTTCACCTGAGCGGCCGCCGCCCCGGGTCGCGACGATGCCGCGATCGTTTCCGGGTCGCACGGCGGGACGGGGAGCGTCCGGCGGGCGGCGGGGCGCCGCGCCGGGCTACGGCTCCGCCGTCTGCTCGAAGACGCCCAGCCGCACGCGCCGGCCGCCGTCCGTCCGCGCCTCGTCCAGGGGCCGCAGGCGCACGCGGGTGTCCGGGCGCCACAAGCCCACGAACAGCTCGTACGTGCCGGGCGGCACGTCCGGGAACGGCCGCACGTCGAAGCGGTCCTCGACGATCTCGCCCGGACGCCAGCGGTTCGTCGGATAGGACCAGTCCCCCGGTTCGTGCTCGCCGGCGCCGCCCCCGGCGAACCGTTCCTGTCCCTCCCGCGTCGGGTCCGGGTGCAGGAACACTTCCCAGCGCGCCTCGACCGGCCGGCTCGTCCGCCACCAGGTGCGGACGAACAGCGGTCGATGGCGTCGGATGCGCGGCGTCTCGATCTGCCAGCCGAGCAGTTCGATCCCGTTCTCGAACGCGACCGGCGGGTCGAAGCGGTTCGCGTCGGCGGGCAGCGCGGCGACGACGGTGTCCGGCGTCGGGAACAGCACCGCCGGCGGCGGCGTGCGTCGCGCCGGCTCCGGCGGCGTCTCGGCCGGCCCCGCCGGTGCGGGCGGAGCGTACCGCGGCTCGACCACCAGCACGCCGACCTCCGCGCCGGCCCCCTCGCCGCTCCCCGGCCGTCGCACCAGCTCGGTCCCCAGCGCCCGGCACAGGCCGGCGAGCCGTTCGAGCGCCTCGGCGGGGTCGTCGTCGAGCGTCGTGCGGTTCTTGCGGAGCCGGATCGGGATCGCCTCGATCCACCGCACCCCGCTGCGGTCGAAGTGCAGCCGGAAGGCCAGCCCCCGGTGGCTCGGCCCCTCGTCGTCGTAGTCCCACAGCAGGTTGCCGGCGTCGTAGAGGATCGGGCGGCCGCGGTGGATTTCGATGCCCTGGGCGCGGTGGGCGGAGTGTCCCAGCACCGCATCGATGCCGGCTTCCTCGATCAACCGGCGCGCCAGCGCCCGCCGCTCGGGGGTGGGTTCGTCGGCGTTGTTCGGCCCCCAGTGGACCGTCAGGAACACCAGGTGCGCGTGGCGCCGCGCCCGCTCGACGGCAGCCCGCACCGCCGCCACCAGCTCGTCCGGCCGACCCTCGTTCGCGTAGTTCGTGCCGGCGCGCCCGCGGCGGACGCCGAAGGACGCCTGCGTCGCGTCCAGGCCGATCACGGCCACCACGACGTCGCCGGCGCGGCGATAGATCGGCGCCGCCGCCTGCTCGGGCGTCGCTCCCGCGCCGACGTGCTGGATGCCCGCCGCGTCGAGGATCTCCAGGGCGTCGAGCAGCGCCTCGGGCCCGTAGTCGCCGGCATGGTTGTTGGCCAGCGTGACGACATCGATCCCGCCCTCGACCAGGATCCGCACCAGGTCGGGGCGGCCGCGGAAGTAGAACGAGTTGCGCTCGCCCTTGTCCTGCATCTCGCCGCGCGACGAGAGGACCCCTTCGAGGTTGACCAGCGACAGGTCGGCCCCGTCGAACAGCGGCCGCAGCGCGCCCAGCGGCTCGCGGGCCTCCGTGTCGGTGACGCCCCAGTGCATGCGACGGGCCAGCACCGTGTCGCCGGCGAAGACGAGCGTCGCGAGCCGGCCGAGCTCGCGCTCCGGGTCGGCGGAGCCCTTCCGCTTGGGCGGCGGCCGGCAGCCGGAAGCGGCCGGCGACCCGGCGAGGAACAGACCGGCGAGGAGCGCGGGGAGGGCGGCCAGCGCGGCGGCGAGGTGCGGACGGTGGGCGCGGGGACGATCCATGACGTGGGGGAACGATAGCGCGTTTCGAAGCGCCCGTCGCCTTGCGCAGCGCCGGGATTCGTGCCAAGGTTTCCGGGCACCGCGGTTCCGGCGCAGCGCTGGCTCTCGGCCATTTGTCGCCGGCGGGCCGGTTCGGAAGGGAGTGCAAGATGATGCATCGTGGTTGGATCGTTTGCCTGCTCGCGGCGTCCCTGACGCTCGCCGCGGGGTGTTCGGACGACACGACGACGGACGTCGGCCCGGACCATGTCGGGACCGACGCGGACGCCGAGGCGGACGTCGGGGTCGAGGCGGAGGACGTGGACGCGGGAGAGGTTCCGCCCGACGCGGAGGACGTCGAGGCGGAGGACGTCGCGGAGACGACGGACACGGCGCCGTGCGTCCGGGACGAGGACTGCGACGACGGGCTGTTCTGCGACGGGGCCGAGACGTGCGAGTCCGGCACGTGCCGGATCGGGTCCGATCCGTGCGACGACGGGATCGATTGCACCGTCGATTCCTGCGTGGAGGAACTGGCGCGGTGCAACCACGTGGGGGACGACGACGCGTGCCAGGACGGGCTGTTCTGCAACGGGGCGGAGACGTGCGAGTTGGCGACCGGCTGTCAGGCCGGCACGCGGCCCGACTGCCGGGACACCAGCGCCTGCACGATCGATGGCTGCGTCGAGGAGCGGGGCGGGTGCGTGCACGACCCGCGCGACCTGGACCGCGACACGTACGTCACGAGCGGCAGCTTCGGCGGCGAGGACTGCGGGGGCGACGACTGCAACGACAGCGACGCGTCGGTCCACCCCGGCGTGCCCGAGGTGTGCGACGACGTGCGCGACAACGACTGCGACACGCTGGCGGATTTCGCCGACCCCGAGTGCCGTCCGGCGAACGACACCTGCGCCGGCGCCCTGCGGCTGGAGCAGGGGGTCGCCGTCAACTCCTCGACCAACGGCACGGTGGCCGACTACACGACGCCGTGCGGCAGCTCCACCTACGCCGACGTCGTGTTCGCGATCGAAGTGACCGAGGTGATCGACGTGATCGTGACCGTGACGTCCCGCGGCGGGACGCTGTACGCGGACCTCGAGCGGTCGCCGTGCGGCGGCGGCTCGACGGTCTCGCTGCAGTGCACGAGCGGCACTTCGATCACGCTGCGCCGCAACCACCTCGACCCGGGGACCTACTACGTGGTGGTGAAGGCGAGCACGGCGACGGACTTCTCCATCTCGTACGCCACGGCCGGGCCGACGCCGATTCCGGCCAACGACACCTGTGCCGGGGCGTTCGACATCGATCCGTCGGCCGGGGCCGTCACCGGCACCCTGCTCGACACCTCGAACCACTACACCCCCGGCTGCGCGGGGAGCTCCGCGTACAATGACGTGTTCTACCGGCTGGTGCTGACCGAGCCGCGCAAGATCACGATCACGGCCCAGACGACGCCGACCACCTACAGCACCTACGTGTCGCTGATGACCGAGTGCGGGAACGTCGCGAGCGAGATCGCCTGCGCCTCCGGGAGCACCGCCACGTTCTCGCGCAACTTCCTCGACGCGGGCACCTACTACATCGCGGTCGACGCCAACGCCAGCACCCCGTTCACCCTCAGCGTGCGGCTCGAACCGCCGATCTACCCGCCGGCCAACGACCGGTGTTCGGGAGCGACCAACGTCAGCGGCGGCGGCCTGTTCCTCGGCACGCTGGTCGACACGTACCCCGACTACCGGCCGGGCTGCGCGACCGGCACGACGCCGAGCGACGTCGTGTACTACTTCACGTTGTCGGAGCCCCGGGACGTGTCGGTGAGTGTCGCGCCGGTCGGAACATCGGCGACCTACGTCGTGGCGATGCGCACCACCTGCGAGTCCGGCGCGACGGAGATCGGCTGCCGCTCCGGCAACCCGGCGCAGTTCACCCGGCGCAGCCTGGCGGCCGGCACCTACTACATCATCGTCTCCGGCCCGACCACGGCCGGCAGCCAGTTCCTGCTCCAGGTCACGATGAGCCCGGCGACGCCCGTGCCGCCCGGCGACGTGTGCGGCACGGCGGTCGATATCTCGGCCGGCGGCACGTTCGCCGGCAGCACCATCGGCACGTCCGACGATTATGTCCCCTCGTGCGGCGCGACGGCGACGTACGTCGATTCCGTCTATCGCTTCACGCTCGCCGCGCCCCAGGACGTGACGCTGGCCCTCACCAGCTCGGCGCCGACCAGCTACCTCGACCTGCGCTCCGGCGCCTGCGGCGGCGGCACCGCGATTCGCTGCGCCTCCGGGACCGCCCCGAGCGTCTTCCAGCGGAACGTGCCGGCCGGCGACTACTGGGTGCTGGTCGACACGTCGGTCGAGACGAGCTACACGCTCACCGCGACCTTCGGCCCGCCGACCACGGCGTGCGACGGCGCCGTGCCGATCAACGTGGACTACACCTCGAGCAGCACTTACACCTTTACCTACACCGGGACGACCGCCGGCCGCCCGGCCGACTTCACGCCGGTGAGCTGCGTTTCCGGCACCGGGCCCGACATGCCGTTCCGTCTCGTCCTCCCCGCCCGGTCGGCGGTGACGATCACCTCGGCCACGACCGACTACGACGGCGCGCTCTACATCCGCAGCTCGTGCGACGTGGCCTCGAGCCAGATCGATTGCGACGACGACTGCGGCAGCACGCGCGCCTCGTGCCTCCCCTCCACGATGACCTCGCCGACCGGGACCGGCTCGTTGACGCTCGAGGCGGGGACCTACTACGTCATCCAGGACGCCTTCTCGACGGGCTCGGGGTCGTTCACCCTCAACGTGACCGCGACGCGGCTGTAGCGCGCGGCCGTTCCGCCTACCGTTCCGGCCAGCCCTGCTCGCCCACCAGCGGCACGAACACGCATCCGCCGGCCCGCTCGTGCACGAACCCGTCCGGCGTGCGGCGGACGACGGTCAGCTCCTGCAGGCCGCGCGAGCCGACCGGGACGACCAGCACGCCGCCCGGGCGGAGCTGTTCGGCGAGGGCTGCCGGCACCGCCGGCGCCGCCGCCGCGACCACGATCGCGCAGAAGGGCGCCGCGTCGGGGCAGCCGAGCGACCCGTCGCCGACCCGCACCTCGACGCGGTACCCCAGCTCGGCCAGCGTCCTCCGCGCCCGCTCGGCCAGCTCCGCCCGCCGCTCCACCGACACCACGTCGAAACCGCACGCGGCGAGGACCGCGGCCTGGTAGCCGGAGCCGGTGCCGACGTCGAGCGCGCGGCGCAGCGGCGGCGCGGCGGTGAGGGCCAGCGCGGTCATCTCGGCGACGATGAACGGTTGCGAGATCGTCTGCCCCTCCCCGATCGACACCGGATGATCGTCGTAGGCCTCCTCCCGCGCCCGCGCGGGCAGGAAACGGTGGCGCGGAACGCGGCGCATCGCGTCCAGGACACGCGGGTCGGCGACGCCGCGCGCTTCGATCTGGTCGCGGACCATCCGTTCGCGGAGCGCCGCCCAGGCCGCCTCGTCATCGATGCCGCTCACGGTTCCTCGCGCTGTCGGACCGGCAGCCGGGCGGCGCGCAGCGCCGAGGCCAGCGGTTCCATCGGCGGCGTTTCCAGGCGCAGCCGGTGCCCGGTGCGCGGATGCGGCAGCTCGACCCAGGCCGCGTGGAGCGCCAGGCGCCCGCCGTCCCCCAGCGGCCGCCCGCCGCGCTCGACGTCGCCCCACACCGGGTGGCCGACGGCGGCCAGATGCGCCCGGATCTGGTGCCGTTCGCCGTGCCGCAGCTCGGCCACGACCAGCGTCCCCTCGACGCCGGCCCGCGTGCGCAGGATGCGCGTCTCGGGCACGTCCCCGGTCTCGGATTCCGCCCCGGCCACCACCACGCCGCCGCGCGGTCCGCGCGCTTCGAGCGGCCGGCGGATGCGGGTCGGCCAGGGCGTTCGCCGGATCCCCTCGACGAGCGCCAGGTACCCCTTGCGCAGTTCGCCCGCGGCATTGGCCCGCAGCAACTCGCCGAAGGCCGGCCGCGTGCGGGCGGCCACGAGCAGTCCGCTGGTGCCGTTGTCGAGCCGCGAGATCAGGCCCGCGTCCCGGGGCGTGCGACCGAGCCCCGCCAGCGACGGGTCGTGGGCGACCAGCGCGTTGGCCACCGTCCCGGTTTCGTCCGGGCGCTGCGGCACGGACGGAACGCCGGCCGGCTTGGCCACGGCGAGCAGCTCGAGATCCTCGTACACGACGAGGATACCGTCGACCGCCGCGGGCGCCGGCGTCCAGTCGGCGCGGGCCGGCGCGCGTTCGACCCGCACCCGGTCGCCCGCCCGCAGCCGGTAGCCCTTGGGGGCGTGCCGGTCGTTGACCCGGACCAGGCCTTCCGCGATCAGCCGTCGCACCTGCGTCAGCGAACTGCCGGGGAAGCGGCCGCGGACGAACGCCTCCAGCCGCGTCCCCGCGCCGGCCTCCGGGACCACCGCCTCCAGCGTCGGTTCCAGGTTCACGCCGTGCTCCGCGGCGGCGTTTCGCCGCCCGGGACGGGAAATGCCCACAGCGGCCGCCGCCGGTCAACTTCCGGGCAGGTCGCGGGTGCGGTCGCGGCGCGGGCCGGGAGGGCTCGTCGCGCATGGCCCGTCGCCTCGGCGGCGACCGCGGCCTCGGACTACCACCCGCCGGCGGCGAGCGGCAGCGAGACCGACCAGTCGTCCACGCGGTCCGGCGCCGCCAGCGCGTAGAGGCCGGCGAGCAGCGCGGTGGCCAGGGCGGCGTGGCCCCAGGCCAGCAGTCCGCCGATCGACCAGACGTCCTCGCCCCACGGCGCCCCGAGCAGGGGGGGCAGGGCGAGGGCGACGGTGGTGCCGCCGGTCCAGCCGATCGTCCAGCCGGCGAGCAGGCCGTCCGAGGGCCGGGCGACGTCGTCCGGGAGCGGCTGCACGAACCACATCGTCGCGCCCATCGCGGCCAGGTCGACGAGCCCGACGACCAGCGCCTGGAAGGTCGCCTCGGTCCAGCAGCGCGCCTTGCCGTCGCGCCATTCGCCGTCGTCGCACGGCAGGCCCCAGGCCCACAGGATCAGGCCGGCCGGGATCGCGCCCGCCGCCGTCCCGACGGCCCAGCGCAACATGCCGTCGTCGAGCGGCCAACCGGCGCCGTGGATCGCGCCGGCGGCGATCCCGGCATGGACCGCCAGCGCGGCGTACGGCCAGGCGGCCGACAGCATGTCGTCCTCCGGCGCCGCGGCCCGGGCGGGCGCGGCGGCGAGCCACCCGACGACCAACAGGGCGGCGGCGGCCGGCCCGCCCTCCGGTCGCGTGCGGGGCCTCGGCGGGCCGCGCCGGCGCATCGGACGCATCGGTTCCGGCGATGTAGCACAGCCGTCACGGCGCGGCGAGCCGCCGGAAGTCGGCCGGCGGGTCGTACGGGTCGGCACCGGCGGGGCAGGGAGCCGGCGGCGCAGGTTCGATGCCCCAGATCGTCCGCAGCACGGCGTCGCGCGCCGTCCGGATCAACTCGAGTCGCCCCCGACACCATTCCTCCGTGGCGCCGTCGAAACAGCCGGCGCGCGGGTCGTCGGGCAGGCACCACGGCAGCGGTCGCGGGAAGATCTCGCGGAGCGGTCCGCCCCGCGTCCGGGCCAGCGGCCGGTTGTCCTCGAGCCACAGCGGAATCATCCACAGGCCGGTGAGCCGCCACGCCGGGTCGCGCGGCGGCAGGACGTCGTCCGCCGGCACGGGGTCGAGACGCAGCACCGCCAGGGCCTCGGTGCGCGCCTCGGGGCGGAACTCGGAATCGTCGGTCGGGACGAGCGGCACGCCGGGGTGGACGCCCCAGCCCATGTTCGCCACGAGATTGCCGACCGAGAAGACGACCGGCACGATTCGCCCGTTCCGTTCGAGCCGCTCCACCGGTCCGACGACGTGCGGCCCGTGCCCGACGACGGCGGTCGCCCCGGCCTCCGCGAGCCGCCGGGCCCAGTCGCGCCAGGCCGGCAGCGGCTGCGCCTGGAACTCGCCGACCCAGTGCACGACGACCAGCAGGGCGTCCGCGTCGGCGGCGGCGGCCCGCACCTCCGCCTCGGTCCGCGCGTCGAGCACCGCGACGCGCGCCTCGCCGTCGTCGCGCGGGTCGGCCGGCGGTGACGGCAGCCAGAGGTACTGGAGCAGCAGGACGCGGGGCTCGCGATCGGAAAGCGCCACGGGGGCGCGCGCCTTGTCGGCGTCGCCGGCGCCGGCAGGGAGGATGCCAGCCGCCTCGACCGCCGCGACGGTTTCGGCCAGCCCGGCGCGATGCTGGTCGTAGGCGTGGTTGTTGGCCAGCGTCAGGACATCGATGCCGGCGGCCCGAAAGCCGGCCAGCGCCGCGGGCGGCCCGTTGAACCGCGGGGGGAACGGTCGCGGCGGCTCGCGTTCCGCGGCGATCGGACCCTCCAGGTTGGCGACGAACACGACGCGGCCCTCCGCCTCGAGCCGCCGGCGCACCGGCGCCAGCGCCCGCAGCAACCAGGCCCAGCCGGCGGCCGGGTCGTCGCCCGCGTGCTCCCGGGCGACGCTCTGGATCTGGTCGTGGAACATCAGGTCGCCGCCGACGATCACGAACAGCGGCGGCGGAACGCCGACCGTTGCCGGTTCCGCGTCGGCCGGCGGGGAGGATCGTCCGGCATCGACCGGTTCGACGGCCGGGAGCGGGTCGACCGCGTCGGCGGCGGAACTCCGCGGCGGCGCCTCGGCCGGCCCGCGCGCCGCCGTCGCGCCGCCCGCCGGCGCCTCGCCGGACGACCGGGGAAGCAGATCCGGCGGCGAGTCGGCGCGCGGGACACCGGCCGGTGCGCGACACCCGCCGATCGCCAGGGCGAGAAACGCCGCGGACGCGACGCCGCGGAAGACGGACGCAGATCCGCGCCGCCGGCGCGGGCCCGGGACGAGCGCGCCCCGGCCGGGCAATCGTTCCCCCGCTTCCCCGCGGTGCCGGGGAGCGCACGGCGCATCGTCGAGCGCTCCGCCCGGGACGATGTGCGGGAGGGCCGCGGGGCCTGCGGCGGCCGCCCCGGTGCCGAGATCCGGTTTCCGGCCTTGCGTGCGGCCAAGCGGTGCTCCCCGGTGAACGGTTGCTTCGCCGGGGAGGCGGCGGCACTTCGGCGCGCGGGCTCGTCGCTCCGGGCCTGCTCGCCGGCCGTCACGAAGCATGGCCCGGGCGGCCGGGGAACAGCGCGCGGAGCGCCTGGGCCAGCCCCCTCACGTCGGGGAACCGCTCGTGCGGATAGAACGCCAGAGCGCGGAGCACGACGGCATCCAGCGGTGGAGGGACGTCGGGGCGGAAGCGGCTCGGGGGCGCCGGCGGGGGCGGGGGCGGATTGGGCCAGAACGGGCGGGACATCGCCGGCCCGGCCTCGAACGGCACCTTCGCCGTCAGCGCCTCGTACAGGACGACGCCCAGCGCGTACTGGTCGGCGGCCGGGCCGGTGGCGGCGGCGTCGGCGATCTGTTCCGGCGCCATGTAGCACGGCGTGCCGAGCATCCCCGAGGAGCGGGTGAGTTGCTGGGCGCCGCCGAGGTCGAGCATCTTGGAGATGCCGAAGTCGAGCAGCTTGACGACGTAGCCGCGGGCGGTGTCGGGGGTCGTGCCCTGCGGGCGCGCGAGGAACAGGTTGCTGGGCTTCAGATCGCGGTGGATGATGTGCCGCTCGTGCGCCACCGCCAGCGCCTCGCACGCCGCGCACAGGATATCGACCGCCTCCGGAATCGGCAGCGGATGCGACTCGGTGCCCGTCTTGCCGTAGATCCGCTGCGCCAGGTCCTCGCCTTCGAGGTACTCCATCACCAGGAACGGCCGGCCGTCCTCGTGCCAGTCGAAGTCGTGGACCTGGACCACGTTCGGATGGCCGATCGCGCTGGCCGCCATCGCCTCGCGGCGGAAGCGGGTGACCATGTCCGGCGTCCCCGCGATCTGCGGGCTGAGCACCTTGACCACGACCTTGCGGCCCAGGTCGAGGTGTCGGGCGAGGAACACCTTGCCCATCCCCCCCTCGCCCAGCTCGTCGACCACCTCGTACTTGCCCAGCAGCACCGAGCCGCGTCCGAGCGGTCCCGGAGTGCTCTGGCGGCGTCCGGCCGGCCCCGGCCCGGACGGCGGGAACGCCGGAGGACTCGGCGGCCGCCGCGACTCGTCCATGCGGGTCGCGCCGAGCGCCGGGGCGTCGGGGCGGGCCTCGAGGGTCTGCTCCTCGTCCGGCACGTCCATCGCTTCCAGCACGAACCGACCGAAACAGCGCGAGAAGGGCGTCCAGGTCCCCTCGCGCTTCGCGACGTAGCCTTCCTTCTCGAGCCGCTCGGCCACCCGCTTCGAGCTCGACGACGTCACGCGCCCGCGGGACGCCTCGAGCATCGCCTGGCGTTCCTCGGCCGAGAGCCGCTGTTCCCAGACGTAGCGGAAGTGCGGGTCGACCTCTTCGAGGAACCGTTCGAGCACGGCGGCGCGGTCGGGTTCCCCGCCGTCCTGCTCGTCGAGATGCTCGAACAGCGCCGCGCAGGCGATCTGGACGAAGAACGGGAAGGTGCCGGCGAGCTCGTCGAGCACCCAGTCGGCATGCGAGGCCAGCGGGAGGCCCGCGACCGCCGACGGCTCCGCCACCAGCGCCGTCGCCTCGGCGCGCGCCAGCGGCCGCAGGCGCACCGTCTGGAACACGTTGAAGAACGGCGAGTCGGCGACCTGGGCCGAATGGCAGACGGTGCGGAGGTCGCGTCCCGAGGCGGTGACGTAGGCGAGGCGGTGGTTCTGGGCGAGCGAGCGGAGGAACGAGTAGACGTCGAGGCCGAGGGCCTTGTGCCGCGTCACCACCTCGAACTCGTCCCACATCAGCACCAGTCGCAGGCCGTCGCGGTCGGCCCGGCGCAGCAGATCGACCACGGCGTCGCGCGAGGCGGCGGGGGGACGGGGAATTCCGAGGGCGTCGGCGATTTCGCCGGCCAGGAACGCCAGGAACGCCGGTTCGTCCGCGGGCACGCCGCCCTGGAAGTCGTGGTAGCGCAGGCGCAGCGCACCGCGCACCGCCTCCGGCACGCTCGCCGCCAGCACCTCGGGATGCTCGAGCTGGTGCAGCGTCGACGACTTGCCGATGCGCCGGTCGCCGACCAGCGAGAACGACTGCGGCGGGTCCGCCGACAGCCCTTCCAGGATCCGCCGGAGCTCCCGCTTGCGCCCGTAGAACCGGGCCGGATCGCGGACGGGCAGGCGGTTGAGATACGGGTTCTTCCTCACGTCCGCACCTTCAACCGCCGAAGAAACGCTTCATGCGCCGGAGCAGCCCGGGCGAGGACGGGTCGGCGCCCCGCGGCAGCGCGAGCAGCCGCCGCAGCGCCTCGGAGGCCAACACCCACCGGCCGTCCTGCTCCCGCAGGTAGCCGCGCCGGGGCCCGAGGTCCCGCAGCGGCCGGGCGTCACGCTCCCCCGGAGCTTCGCCCGCGGCGATCCGGGCCAGCAGCCCCCGGTGGGTTTCCTCGAAGTGCGCCCACAGCTCCTGCACGTACGGCGCCAACACCTCGTCCAGCGCCGCCCGCGCCTCGTCGGACCCGGGCGCCTTCCCCGCCCGCGCGACGTCGCAGCACGCGGCCGCCACGGCCGGCAGGCCGCCCGATTCGAACCAGGCCCAGTCCGCCAGGGCGGACCCGAGGTCCGACGCGCGTTCCGCCGCCAGCGCCCGCGTCTGCGCCTCGTCCAGCGGACCCAGCCCCAGGTTCTGGAAGATGTTGAAGAACGGCGACTCCTCCACCTCGCGCGACACGCAGAGCTGCTGGAGGTCCTGCCGCGAGGTGGTGACGTAGGCCACCGGGAAGTTGTTGGCCAGCGAGCGCAGGAACGAGAAGAACGTGGCGGGAAAGGCCGGCGAGCTGGTGATGCGGTCGAAGTCGTCGAGCAGCAGGATCAGGCGGCCGCCGGCCTGGGCCAGCTCCCGCACCTTCGTCTCGAGCGAGGCGTAGGCGCGGGGCGAGGCGTCGGGCGAGCCGGGGACGGAGGAGAGCCGGGCGCCGTCGGCGCCGTCGGCGAGCGCGTCGAGGACCAGGCCGAGGAAGGCCGCGGGCGAGGCGCCGAGCGGACCGGCGGCGGACAGCCGCACGAAGCGCGTGCCCGGCGGCGGCGCCGGATCGCCGGCCTCCGCGGAGGCGGCCAGCCCGTCGAGAAACGACGACTTGCCGATCCGGGGGTCGCCGACGATCGACACGCACTGCGGCCGATCGGCGTAGATGCGCTGCTGGACGCGTCGCGTCTGGGTGGTCCGCGGAACCACGCGCGCTCCCTCGGGCGGCCGGCCGGCGCGCGATCCGTTGCGCCCTTGCCGCCTCGACCCTTCTAGGCGCAGGAGGCGCGCAGGGTCAATGGGCTTCGCGCCGAACGGCTCCGCCGGGCCGCCGCCCCGCCGCCGACGGCCCCGCCGGCCGGGCTACCGGTAGCCTTCGCAGGAGAGCAACTCCTCGTTGGTGATCAGCCAGGCGTTGTCGCTGCACAGCGGCTGATGCATCACCGTGCACTCGTCGCCGTCCTCGTCCACGAGCTTGATGTCGTAGGTGTCGCACGGCATCGTCAACGTCACCGTGCCGCCGTTGGCCGGGAGGATGTTGGAGCCGAGGTGATCGTCGCCCCAGTTGGGGTCCGAGCTGGAACTCATGTACAGGCGGTAGATGTCGTAGCTGGAGACGTTCTGGATCGTGATGCTGGCCATCGCCATGGGCGCGGGCGTCGGCCCGGCGGGCTCCACGTAGGCCACGGGGCAGCCGGCCCCGAACAACGAGACGAACGACGCGACGATCAGCCACTGGATCCGCACGGCATCCTCCTCTCTTCGCATACATCGACACGCGCCGGCCGCTCCCCATGAGCGACAGGGCGAGCCTGCATAGCACGCAACAGGCGGGGGGGTCAAAGCGCCCGGGGCCGAGGGTGCGGTCGGATGCGCGACGGGGCGGAAGCTACGGGGTGGTGTCGGCGTAGATGCCGACGGTCTGGCAGGAGACGGCGGTGAACACGAGGCCCACCGAGATCGCGTCGCCGACGCCGTCGTACTCCCAGCAGTAGTAGGCGCCGCCGCGCGTCGCGTCCGACTCGCATCCCTGGCCGGGAGCGCAATCGGTCTGGGTGGTCGACGCCGTGCACGGGTCGTCGGTGAAGCCCTCGGGCACCACGTCCATGTCCGCCTGGCCCTGGAGGATGTTGCGGATCGTGTTGATGTCGATGTCGCTGCCGGCGAGGTCGAGCCGCGCGATGGCGCGGGCGGCATCGCCGAGCAGGATGTAGCCGCCGATCAGGCCGTTGCGGATGCGGCCGTTGAGCCCCGGGTTGCCGGTCGGCGCCGTCTCGAGATCCCACACGATCCGCGTGCCGTTCATCTCGAGGTGGAGCTGCCGGTCGTCCTGCACCGTCAGGTCGACGGCGAACAGCGACGGGCCGGCCTCGAAGTCGCCCCGCTGCAGGTTGCCGTCCGCCGCCGTCGTGTCGTTGAGAATGCCCTGCGGGAAGCTGATCAGCGCGGTGTCCTCGTCCGTCGGGTCGGTCAGCGACTGCGGGTCGATCAGGAAGCGCCCGGCGCCGCCGAGGTTGTTCGTCGGGTCCTCGGGATCGTCGGCGTCCTTGCCGGCGTAGCCGAACAGCGGCACCCAGCCGGGGTCGCTGGTCCAGTCGTCCACGTCGCGATGGCTGAGGATGATGATCAGGTCGCCCTTCTCGATCGACTCCGCGATGTCGGCGTCGGCGTCGAAGTCGAGCCCGGCCTCGTAGAGTTCGTGGAGCAGGCTGCCGAGCTGGTTGTCCACGCCGCCGGGGCCGTCCTGCGGCAGGTACGGGTGGCCGGCCGGGGTGTTGACGCCGTCCAGGTTGAACCCTTCGCCATCGTCCTGGTTGCCGATGCGCAGCGAGCTGATCACGAAGTCGGCGCGCACGCCGTCCGTCGGGTTGCTCTCCACGCGACCCCCGCCGTCGTCGGTCGGCGTGTCCGCGGTGTCGGCGTCGTCGGTACCGCCGTCGTCGCCGCCGCACGAAACGGCCGTGCCGAGCCCGGCCAGCGCGGCGAAGATCGCCGCCAGCCCCACGGTCTTCCACCAGTGCATCATCTCCTCACGCCTCCTTCGCCCGGTGCGGCCTGCGCCCCCGCTCGCGACCGCCCGCGGACACCGCACGGTAGCACGAGCCGCGCGCACCCGCAAAGCCGGAAGCGCGCACGCGGGGCTTGACGGGCGGGCCCCGGGCGGGCAGAACCGGATCGAGATGGCCGGGCCGGGCTTCGTCCACCTGCACCTGCACACGCAGTACTCGCTGCTGGACGGTGCGATCCGCCTCGCCGACCTGTTCCACCGCCTCCCCGAGCTGGGCCAGGACGCCGTGGCGATGACCGACCACGGCGTGATGTACGGGATCATCGATTTCTACAAGCGCGCCCGCGATGCCAAGATTAAGCCGATCCTGGGCTGCGAGCTTTACGTCGCCCCGGGCGACCGCCGCGATCGCACCCGCCGCGGCGCGGGACACCTCGTGCTGCTCGCCGAGAACCTCCAGGGCTACCGCAATCTCGTCTACCTCGTCAGCCAGGCCCACCTCGAGGGGTTCTTCTACCACCCGCGCATCGACAAGCCGCTGCTCGGGGAACGCTCCGCGGGGCTGATCGGGCTGTCGGCCTGCGTCGGCGGCGACGTCGCGCGGGCGGTGATCGAGCAGGGGGAAGGGGAGGGCGAGCGGGTCGCGCTCCAGTACCGCGACCTGTTTCCCGCCGGAAACTGGTTCCTCGAGGTGCAGAACACCGGCTATCCGGGCCAGGAGGAGCTGAACCAGCGGCTGCGGCGCATCTCCAACCGCACCGGCATCCCGCTGGTGGCGACCAACGACGCCCACTACCTGTACCGCGAGGACGCCGCGGCGCACGACATCCTGATGCGGATCCAGGAAGGGAAGACGATCCGCGACCAGGTCAACCTCAGGCATTCCGAGCTGCTGCTCTACCTGCGCAGCGCGGAGGAGATGCGGGAGGCGCTGCCGGACTACCTGGACGCGATCGAACGCACGGTGGAGATCGCGGACCGCTGCGACGTCGAGCTGCCGCTCGGCCGGGCGATGCTGCCGGACTATCCGGTGCCGGAGGGCGAGACCCGCGAGTCGTACCTCGCGCGGCTGGCGCAGGAGGGGTTGCGCCGGCGGTTCGAGGAATTGCGGCGCGCCGGCCGGCCGTTCGACGAGGCGAAGTACCGGGAGCGGGTCGAGCACGAGCTCAGGATCATCTGCGGGAAGGGGTACGCCGGCTACTTCCTGATCGTGCAGGATTTCATCCGCCACGCGCGCGAGGAGGGGATTCCGGTCGGGCCGGGGCGCGGTTCCGGCGCCGGATCGCTGGTCGCCTACTGCCTGCGCATCACCGACATCGATCCGATGCGCTTCGGGCTGATTTTCGAACGGTTCCTCAACCCGATGCGCCCGACCATGCCGGACTTCGACGTGGACTTCTGCAAGGAGCGGCGCGACGAGGTGATCGCCTACGTCAGCCGGAAGTACGGCGAGGACCGGGTGGGGCAGATCGCGACCTTCCACCAGATCAAGAGCCGTTCGGCGGTCAAGGACGTCGGCCGCGTGCTCGAGGTGCCGTTCCTGGAGCGGGATCGGTTGTCGAAGCTGATCCCGCCGCCGGCCCCCGGCGAGGTCGGCTCGATCGCCCAGGCGCTCGACCTGGAGCCCCGGCTCCGGCAGGAGTACGAGCGGGACCCCAACGTCCGCCGGCTGCTCGATTTCTCCGGCCGCCTGGAGGGACTGCACCGGCACGCGGGCCAGCACGCCGCGGGGGTCGTGATCGCTCCCGGCCCGCTGTGGGAGATCGTCCCCGTCTTCCGTTCGAAGGACGGCGTGCTCGTCGCCCAGTACGACATGAACGGCGTCGAGGCGGTGGGACTGGTGAAGTTCGACTTCCTCGGCCTGAAGAACCTGACCACGATCGACCGGGCGATCAAGCTGATCCGGCGGCGTCCCGGGCTGGAGCAGTTCGAGATCAACGCGGTGCCGCTGGACGACCCGGCGGCCTTCGAGGTGATGACCTCCGGACACACGCTCGGCGTGTTCCAGCTCGAATCGCGCGGCTTCCGCGAACTGCTCAAGCGGCTCAAGCCGGACCGGATCGAGGACATCGTCGCGGCGGTGGCGATCTACCGGCCCGGACCGCTGGGGGTGCACGCCGACGAGAAGTACATCCGGCGCAAGCACGGCCAGGAGCCGATCACCTGCCTGCACGAGATCCTGGCCGAGGTCTGCGAGGAGACGTACGGGGTGTTGCTGTACCAGGAGCAGGTGATGCAGATCGCCGTGCAGATGGCCGGCTACTCGCTCGGCGAGGCCGACCAGCTCCGCAAGGCGATGGGCAAGAAGAAGAAGGCCGTGATGGAGCAGAGCCGGGAGCCCTTCGTCCGCGGCGCCCGGGAGAAAGGGGTCGAGGAAGGGGTCGCGCTGCGGGTGTTCGAGGACCTGGCGCAGTTCGCCGAGTACGCCTTCAACAAGAGCCACTCGGCCGCCTACGCCGTGATCGCCTACCAGACGGCGTGGCTCAAGGCGCACCACCCGGTCGAGTTCCTCGCGGCGCTGCTCACCTGCGACCGCGACGACACCGATCGCGTGGTGCGGTACATCTCCGAAGCCCGCGCGCGCGGGATTCAGGTGCTCAACCCGGACATCAACGAGTCGCAGATCGATTTCGACGTGCTCGCCCCCTCGCCCGGCGCGCCGCCCGACCGGATCCGTTTCGGGCTCGGCGCGGTGCGCGGCGTCGGCGGCGCGGCCCTGGATGCGATCCTCGCCGCCCGCCGCGACGGCCCGTTCCAGGACCTGTTCGACTTCGCCGGCCGCGTCGACCCGCGCCCCGTCAACCGCGGTGTCCTCGAAGCGCTGATCAAGGCCGGCGCCTTCGACGCCCTTGGACGCCGCGCCGGCGTCTCCCGCGCCGCGATGTTCGCCAGCATCGATCGGGCGCTCGAATTCGGCCGCAGCCGCCAGCGCGACCGCGACGTCGGCCAGACCGCGCTGTTCGACGCGTTCCTCCAGAACGGCGCCGCCCCGCCCGCCGACGCCCCCGCCGGCGCCCCGCCGGCGACCGACGGGGGGTACGCGGCGGCCGAGGCGTGGGACGAACTGGCCCTGCTGCGCTTCGAACGGGAAGCGATCGGCGCGTACCTGTCGGGCCACCCGCTGCATCGCTACGAGGAGGACCTGCGGCGCCACGAGACGATCCCGGCGGCCGAGGTCGAGGAGCAGGGGTTGGGGGCCGAGGTCCGCGTCGGCGGAATGGCGGAGAACCTCGTCGAACGGCTGAACAAGAAGACCGGACGCCGCACCGCCGTGTTCATGCTGGAGGACCTCACCGGCGCCGTCGAGGTCTTCGTGCCGCCCCAGGTGCTGGAGAAGGTCGAGGCCGCGCTGCACTCCGGCCAGGCGCTGCTGTGCCGCGGCCGCGTCGAAAGCGCCTCCTTCCGCGACCCGAACCGGGGCGGCGGCGACGAGGAGGACGAGACGCTGCGGTTCGTGCTCCAGGACGCCGCCACCTTCGAGCAGGTCCGGCTGGAACAGGCCCGGGTCGTTCACCTCCAGATCGATTCGGCCAGGCTCCACGACGGCGCCTTCGAACGGCTCCGCGGACTGCTGGACCGCAACCGCGGGTCGTGCGCCGCCGTGCTCCACGTGCGCGTGGCCAACCGCGGCGAGACGATCATCGCCCTCCCGGACCGCTGGCGCGTCTCGCCGACCGATGCCTTCCTCTTCGGCGTCTCCCGGGAATTCGGTCCCGGCACCGTCTCCTGGCAGTAGGACCCGCCACCGCGACGGCGCACGGACCGCCGGCCGGCCCCGGCGAACCCGGCCCGCCGGCGGGTGGCGGTCTCGTGGCCGGCGCGCCGTCCTTGTGCCAAGGCGTGTCGCCGTTCGCGAGAACCTCCCTTCCGGCTCGACGCGGTCGGCCGGCGGCCGGATCGGTTTTTCTTTCGTGATTGCCGGAGATTCCCGCTCGTCGCGACGCGGGCGGGGCGTCCGCCGGACCGGGCCTGGCGTGGCATGCGAGTTGCTGCACTCCCCGCCTCCGGCTCCGCTGCGATGCTGCCGGCATCAGGGAGGACGACGGAGATGAACCACCACGCAACTCGTTCCGGAATTCTCGACACCGCCGGCGGGATCGTCGTCCTGCTCGCGCTCGCCGCGCTCTTCGTCCCCGGCTGTGTCGCGGAGGACATCGATCACGGGGAGTTGCTCCGGTCGTCGGTGCCCCGCGACACGTCGCCGGACGTCGCGCCGGGCGATCTGGAGGCGCTGGTCCGGGGCAACACGGCGTTCGGGCTGGAGCTGTACGCGCGGCTGGCCGACCGGACGGACGGCAACCTGTTCTTCTCGCCGTTGAGCCTGTCCGAGGCGCTGGCGATGACCTACGGCGGGGCGCGCGGGGAGACGGCGCGGCAGATGGCGGAGACGTTCCACTTCACGCTGCCGCCGGACCGCCTGCATCCCGCCTTCAATGCCCTCGACCTGCACCTCGGCGCGCTCGGCGAGGGCGGTGAGCCGGACGCCTTCCAACTCCGCGTCGTGAACCAGCTCTGGGGACAGACCGGCTACGACTTCCTGGCGGAGTACCTCGACCTGATCTCGGCGAACTACGGCGCGGGCATGCGGCTGCTCGACTTCGCCGCCGACCAGGAGGCGAGCCGGCTCGCGATCAACGACTGGGTGGCCGAGCAGACCCGCGATCGGATTCTCGACCTGCTGCCGGCCGGCTCGATCACGGCGCTGACGCGCCTGGTCCTGACCAACGCGATCGACTTCAAGGCTTCCTGGCAGACCCAGTTCGACCCGGATTTCACGCGGCCGGGGCCGTTCCATCGCCTCGGCGGTTCCGTCGCGGAGGCGGACCTGATGCGGGTCGAGGCGGACCTCTCCTACGCCGAGGGCGAGGGGTGGCAGGCGGTGGAGCTGCCGTACGAGGGGGGGCAGGTGTCGATGGTGATCCTGCTGCCGGCCGAGGGGACGTTCGCGGCGTTCGAGGCGGGGCTGGATGCCGCGCGGCTCGCCGCGGCGCTCGAGGCCCTCTCGCCCGACCGCGTGGCGCTGGCGATGCCGAAGTTCACGTTCACCACCGGCTTCGAGGTCGGCGAGCTGCTGGCGGCGATGGGGATGCCCGACGCGTTCGACGAGTCGCGGGCCGATTTCGCCGGGATCGAGCCGCGCAACGAGCTGTACATCACGCGGGTGGTCCACAAGGCGTTCGTCGGCGTGGACGAGAAGGGCACGGAGGCGGCCGCGGCGACGGCGGTGGTGATGGACGGACGTACGTCCGTGCCGCCCGAACCCCGCGTCGTGACGCTCGACCGGCCGTTCCTGTTCCTGATCCGCGACGTCGAAACCGGCGCGGTCCTCTTCCTCGGCCGCGTGCTCGACCCCACCGCGTAGCTCCGACCCGACGTTGCGCCCCGTCTTTCGAAGCTTGCTTGACGATCCGGGAGCGGCGCGCTACACGACAGCCGCGCGAAGGGAGGAGGAAGCACGATCATGAACAACAGGAATCCTGCGTGGCGGATCGCATCGCTGATCGCGATCGCCGCCGCCGCCGCCGGGTGCGGCGACGACGACAGCACGCCCGACTCAAGCGACGCCGACGTCACCGGCGACGCCGACGTCAGCGAGGACGCGACGGTTCCCGAGGACGGGGGCACGGACGTGCAACCGGACGCGGAGCCGGACGCGGAGCCGGACGCCGCCGACGTCCCCGCGGACGACGGGGCCGTGGTGCGGACCGTGCTCGAGGGCGTCGTCTGGGGCTACTACTACACCGATCGCATCTCTCCGCCGCTCGGAGTGGAATGGGGCGCCGGCGCGACGGTGAGCACGGTCGGTCTGGAGACCGAGATCACGACGACGGCGGGCCCGGTCGGCGAGTTCGCCCTGGAGGGTCTCCCGGTGGGCCGGGAGATCATGCTGCGCGCCACCGGCCTGGACGAACATCACGACGGGCTGAGCCGCCTGTTCGCGGTGGAGGAGGGCGAGGTCGAGTTCCTGGTGCTGCCGACGCGGGACCTGGTGACCCGGGTGGCGGCGCCGGAGGTCTGGAACGTGACGATCGATGCGACCAAGGGGTTCGTGGCCGGCCTGATCGGCACCTGGGACCCGACCGCCGATCCCCCGGTCACCGGCTTCATCGGCGATGCGACGGTCTCGATCTCGCCGGCGGTCACCGGGGCCGACTTCAAACTGGTCTACTTCGACTCCTCGAACGTCGCCAACACCGGCCGCACCGGGACCGACCCCGCGCAGTCGCTGTTCTTCGCCGTCAACCTGCCGCCCCGCGGCGCGGCCGACCCGTACGAGCTGACGGTGAACGCGACGGGGCACACGTTCCCGACGATCCGGTTCGCCGTCGAAGCCGACACGATGACCTACCTGCTGATCAAGGCCGACTAGCGCGCGCCGCCCGGCGCGCCGTCTCACGCGATGGATTCCCGCATGGCGCCCGCGACCGGTCCGGGACGCGAAGGACCGCGACCTTCCCGGCCCCGGCTGCGCCAGGACCTCGTCTGGTCCGAGCAGCGGGACGCCTCCGGGGCCGTCTGGGTCGTCCGGGACCCTCGCGCGGACCGCTACTTCCGCCTCGACGCCCGCAGCGGTCGCCTCGCCCGGCGCCTCGACGGGACCCGCACCGCGGCGGAGGCGGCGGCGGACGAGGATCCGGAGGAGCGGTTCGACGCGGACGAACTGAACGACCTGCTGGACGAGCTGGAGCGTCTGGGTCTCCTGGAGGGCGCGGCCGCGGCCGCGGCGCCGCGCCCGCGCCGCTTCGATCCGTTGTTCCTGCGCCTGCCGCTCGGCGACCCGGATCGGCTGTTCGCCCGTCTGGCCCGCCTGGCCGGGCCGTTGTTCCACCCCGTCTTCGTCGCGGCCGGCTGCCTCGCGACGGCCGCCGCCGTCGTGCTGGCCGTGGCGAACCTCGATGCGCTGCGGGTCGCCGCGGAACGGCTGCTCGCCTGGCCCGAGCTGCTCTGCCTGTGGGTCCCGGCGCTGGCGGTGATCGCCCTGCACGAGGTCGCGCACGGCGTGGCCTGCCGGCGGTTCGGCGGCGAGGTCCACGAGCTGGGGGTGGTGCTCTACTACTTCCAGCCCTGCGCGTACTGCGACGTGAGCGACGCGTGGATGATCGCGGACCGACGGCGACGCCTGGCGGTGCTGCTGGCCGGACCGTTCTTCGAGGCGGTGCTGTGGTCGGTCTCCGTCTTCGTCTGGCGGGCGGCGGAGCCCGGGACGCCGGTGTCGTGGTGCGCCGCCGGCATCGCCGCCACCTCGGGCCTCAAGACGCTGGTGAACCTCAACCCGCTGCTCCGGCTGGACGGCTACCACATCCTGAGCGACGGGCTCGGCATCCCCAACCTGCGGTCCCGTGCGTTCCGCCACCTGTGGGCGCGGCTGCGCGGCGCCGAAGCGGAGTCGGCGGGACGTTTCGAACGGATCGTTTTCGTGCTGTACGCTCCGGCGGCCTCGCTGTTCAGCGCGGGGCTGCTCGCCTGGTTCGGCGCCTGGTTCTACGGAGTGCTGCTCGAGCGGCTCGGCGGGTGGGGTCACCCGGTCTTCTGGGCGGCGGTCGTGCTCCTGCTCCTGCCGGCGGCCGTGTCGTCGCTGCGGCAGCGGAGCAGCCAGCCCAGCGCATCGACGCGGACGGCGCCGAGGTAGCGGCGGGCCAGGTGCGCGACGCGCCGCCGGCCGGTGACGAAGCGGCCCGTCGGGCGCCCCTCGCGCACGGCCCGCGCGCAGAACAGCGGAACGCCGTGGAGCGACAGGCCGTGGCGGCGCCACCGGCGATCGAGCCCCGCGGCCGCGATCAGCACCGTCCCCGGCTCCGACCGCTCGGCCAACAGGAACCCGACCACCTCGTCCCCGGGGGCCTCGGTGACGACCATCGATAGCTCCGGAGCGAACTCCTCCGCGTCGAGGATCTCGCCGAAGGACCTGCCCGAAACCGCGCCGCGGCGCAGGAACACGCGGGAGTAGCACGCCGCCAGCGACCGCACCGGCCGCGGCGACAACTCGTCGAGGAAGGCGACCCGCAGGCCGTCCGGCAGCGGCACCGGCCCCGGTCCGCCGGTCGCGAACGGTCGCAGGTCGAACTCGTACAGCGTCGTCCGGCGCGGCTGCGGCACGAAGCCGAGGCGCCGGAACAGCGGCCGCGCCGCGGCGTTGCCCCGGACAAGGCGGCTCATCCGCAGACAGCGGTTCGCGTACCGGCGCGCCAGGACGGCGTCCGCCGCCTCCACCGCCGCCTCGGTCACCGCCTCCAGGCGGGCCGGCCCGTCCAGCGCGTGCAGGAGCGCGACCCGGTAGAGGGCGAGGTCGCGGCGCCGGAGCAACTCGCGGGCGAGCGGCACGTCGAGCGGATTGCCGACGTGCCGGCGCAGGCTCTTCTCGTCCTGGAAGACCCCGAATCCGCACAGCCGCCCGTGCTCCCGCACGCCGACGAACAGCGTGCCCCGGTCGCCGAACGACTCCGGCGTCCTCCCGAACTTCTCGGCCAGTTCCTTGCGCACGCGTTCGAAGTCCGAGCTTCCCCGGCGCAGCGGCGCCGCCCGGAGGACGCAACTCCCGGGCGGCCGCGCCCGGCCGGCACGCGGGCGTGCAGCGGCGCGGCCGGCGCGACGTTCCGCCGCCTCGAACTCGATCCGGTGGAAGCAGAACGGGTTGTCGCCCTCCGACCCGCTGCCGGCGAGGGCGACATTCGGGCAGCCCGCGCGGCAGGTCCGGGCATGTTCGCAGCCGCGGCAGAAGCCCCGCAGCCTGTCGATCCGGAACCGGCGCGTGCGCCGGAACAGCGAGTCGTCGGCCCAGATCTCCGCCAGCGGCCGCTCGCGGATGTTGCCGACGAGACGGTCGTCGGGGAGCGACAGGCACGGCTTGACGCCGCCGTCGCTGGTGATGCCCAGCGTGGCGAGGCCGGCGGCGCAGCCGTGCCACTCCGGCAGCTCGCCGACCGGCCCGAGACGCGCCGAGCAGTAGCCGACGCCGTGGGCGCCCGCCACCGGCAGTTCGTCCACCGTGTACCGGCGCCGGCAGTCGGAGATGAACCGACCGACGCGGTAGTACTCGCGGGGCGCGAGCGCCAGGCTGCGGTCGAAACGGCCGCCCTGGGGCGTGGCCGTCTGGATCTGCCAGGTCACGTTGCGACCGAGCAGCAGGTCGCGCAGGCGGGGCAGTTCCGCGAGGTTCCCTTTCGAGACGGTGGTGATCGCGCCGACCTCGAAGCCGGCCGCGACGAGCAGCCGGATCGCGCGCCAGGCCGCCGCGAACGAGCCCGGCCGGCCGCGGATCCGGTCGTGGACGCCGGGGGTCGCGGCGTCGAGGCTGACGCCGATCCGGTCGAGGCGGCGGAGGCGGCGGAGCCGCTCGACGAGCGTCGGCGTGACGAGCAGGCCGTTGGTGATCAGGACGAGGTCCAGCTCCGCGGCGCACACCGCCTCGGCGATCTCGAACCAGTCGCGCCGCAGGAACGGCTCGCCGCCCAGCAGGCACGCCTCGCGGCATCCGATCGCCCGCAGGTCGCGGACCAGGCGGAGGAACTCGGCGGTGGCGAGTTCCCCGGGCCGCGGGCGACCCGCGGTGGAGCCGCAATGGACGCAGCGCAGGTTGCAGGCGAGCGTGAGCTCGACGTTGACGCTGATCAGCTCGACCGGCAGTCCGGTTCTCATCGCGGCGTCCCCCGTTCGATCCGGCGAAGGCAGACCGGCGCCTCGAACGGTCGGCCGAACGCTTCGACGGCACGCTGGACGCAACCCCCGCGGCAGACCGCGCCGAAGGCGCAGCCGCGGCAGGCGCCGCGCAGCAGGGACCGGCGGAACCGGCGCGTGCAGGCGAACGCGCGCGGGTCGTTCCAGATCGCCGCCGGGTCGCGCCGCCGCACGTTGCCCTCCACGAAGCGGTCGTCCAGCACGAGGCAGCCCACGACGTCCCCGTCGCTGCGGATGCCGAGCGTCTCGATCCCGGCGACGCAGCCGCGCCAGACCCAGTCGTGGAGGTCGCGGTCGCGCAAGGCGTCGGCGAAGTAGCCCAGCTCGTGGCTCCCTTCGACCGCCAGCCGCCGGCCCGCGCGTCGCCGGGCCTGCCGGAGGAAGCGCGCCACCGCGACGTGCTCCGCCGCGTCGAGGGCGTCGCGCGGGTCGAAGCGTTCCGGGTCGTGCGCGTCCGCCACCAGGATGCTCCAGGAGAAGCCGTCCGCGCGGGCGAGCAGCAGTTCCAGGATGCCGGGCAGCGCGGCCAGGTTGCGGCGGCTGACCGCGGTCAGGACCTTGCGGTCGCGCACGCCGGCGGCGGCGAGGCGTTCCAGCGCGCCCAGCACCCGGTCGAAGGCGCCGGGTTTCCGGCGGATGTCGTCGTGGACCGCCGAGGAGGCTCCGTCGAGGCTCAGGCAGACCTGCTGCAGCCCGAGCGCCTCGACCTGCGCGATCCGCCGTTCGTCGAGGAACCAGCCGTTGGTGACGAGCCCCACCGGCAGGCCGGCGTTGCGCAGCCGCTCGGCGATCCGGAACCAGTCGGGGCGCAGCAGGGGCTCGCCGCCCATCAGGCAGACCGAGCCGACGCCCCAGGCGATCAGCCGGTCGCAGAGCGCCAGCGCCTCCGCCGTCGACAGCTCGCCGGTCCGCCGCGGGCCGCCGCCCTGGGCGCAGTGGCGGCAGCGGAAGTTGCAGGCGCGCGTGATCTCCCACAGCACGTGGCGGGGCGCCTCCAGCGGCTTCGGGGCCACCGGCTCAGGCGACATGGAACCCCTCGCCCACCCGCACCGCGCCCGGCCGGACCGGCGGCAGCGCCGGCTTCCCGCCGCGGAGCAGCGCCTCCGCCGCACGACGGATCGCCGCGCGCCGCCGCGCCGTCGCGGCGTCCGGCGCCCGCAGGCCGCGGAGCAGCCTCGACGCCCCGTCGGGGTCGCCGGCGTGCAGGCGGCACACCGCGCGTTCCAGCAGGAGCGTCCGTCGCACCGCCGCCGGCAACCCGCGGAAACGGAGGGCCGCGGCGTAGTAGTCGTCCGCCGGCAGGAACCGGCCGAGCTGCGCCTGCGCGACCGCCATGTTCCAGACGGCGTGGAGGCCGCCGAGCCCGCTGCCGAGCGCCACCCGCAGCGGCACGAGCGCGGCGGCGGGCCGGCCCAGACCGAGGTCGCGGATGGCACGGTCGCGCAGGGCATCGATCTCTCGTCGGGCCCGCTCGCGCGTGAACGGCGCCGCCCCGTCGCGCGGGCGCGGCAGGCGGCCGTGACGGCACCGCAGCTCCCGAAGCGGGTCGCGGCGGCGGTCCCCCGCCGCGGCCCGCAACACCGCCTCCGCCGCCCGCAGGGTTCGCGCGAAACCGTCCGCCGGTCGCCCCGGCGGGCGGGACGCGAGGCGCCGGAAGAGCGCCCAGAGCGTCCTGGGCAGCCCGGCCCGCGCGGCGCATCGGGCCAGCGACTCCAGCCCCCGTTCGACCGGTCGCGGCACCGGAACCCCCCGCCGGCGCGCCGCGGCGAGCCAGCCGGGCACCAGCGCCGGCGAGAGACGCAGCAGGTCGAGCGCCGTCCGTTCGGCGCTTCGGCCGTCCCGGCGCCGGACGGTCCGCGCCGCCGCCGCCGCCAGCAGATGCTCGATTTCGAGCGCCTCGAGGTGGTGGGTCGGGCGGGGCAGGGTCCGCGCCGCGAACGCGCGCAGGTCGGTGAGCAGTCGGGCCGCCGGAGCCTCGGCGCGACGCGCCGTGACCCGCAACCCGTCGCGGTGCAGGTGCGTCCGGGGCCGCTCGAAGCGGACCCGGTCGAAGCCGGCGTCGCGCAGCATGCAGCGCAGCAATTCGCGCGGTAGCAGGATCCGGTGCCCCCCTCCCGGCTGTTCGTGGCCGAAGATCCAGGTCAGCCGCTCGGCCCGCGCCCGCGCGGTCCGGGCGGCGAGAAACGAGCGGAAGCTCGCGCGCGCATCCGGCGTCTCGACCGCGAGGCGCCCGCCGGGCCGCAGCACGCGGTGCGCCTCCCCCAGCATCCGCAACGCCCCCAGGTAGCCCAGGTGCTCGACCAGGTGTTCCGCGCGAATCGTCTCTGCCGAATCGTCGGCGAAGGGCAGGGCTTCGGCATCCGCGAGCAGGTCGGCCACGGTGCGGTCGAACCGGTCGACGTTGAGGTGCCCCGGAAGGTGGACCCCGCCGCAGCCGAGGTGGAGGCGCAACGCGCTACCGGTCGTGCGGCGTCCTCAGGTTCTCGCGCCGGACGAGGCCGTAGCGGGTGCCCGGCGGGTACGGCGGCGGCTCGGGGGTCTTCTTGCTGGTCGGGGTGGACAGCGCGATCTTGCGCTCCAGTTCCTCGACCCTCGATCGGCGGGACCTGTTCTTCTTGACGCTCTTCTTCATGCTCGTTCACCTCCACGTCGCAGTTCCCCGGGGCGCCCCGAGCGGACCACGACGGCCCGCCGAGAGTCGCGCCCCTTCCCGCTCGGAGGAACGATACGGTGCGGGCACGGTGTCGTCAAGGCCGGCCGCTTCGGTCGGGGGTGGACGCGCCGGGGGCGAGCCCGCATCGGGGCGCCGCAGACCCGTCCGCGGCCTCGCCGAAGCTCTGGCCCTTCGCGGTTCGGGCCGCTCGTGGTAGGGTTCGGCCGATGCCGGTGGAACTCGCGTTTCGGGCGCGCCCGGCTCGGCGGGCGCGGGCGAGGATCGCGGAAACGATCGGCGCCGTCGTGGTCGGCGCGCTGCTGCCGGTCGGCTGTTCGTCCGCCGCCCCGCGGCCGGTCGTCGCTCCGCCTGCTCCTCCGCCGCGGGAATGCGACGACCCGTTCGACCCCGCCTGCGGGCGTTCGCCGCCGCCGCCGGCCGACGCCGACGGCGACACGCTGCCCGACGCCGCGGACCGTTGTCCCGCCGAGGCGGAGGATCCCGACGGGTTCCACGACCACGACGGCTGCCCGGAACCGGACAACGACGAGGACGGGTTCCTCGACGAGAGCGACGGGTGCCCGACGGCGGCCGAGACGGTCAACGACTTCGAGGACGACGACGGCTGTCCGGACCAGCGTCCGGTCCCGCGGCGCGTGGTGCTGGAGGAGACGGTGCAGTTCGAGTTCGACACCGCGATCATCCGCGGCGCGTCCTACCCGGTGCTCGACGACGTGGCGCGGATGCTGCGCGACCACCCCGAGTACCGCCGGGTGAACATCGTCGGGCACGCCGACTACCAGGGGGACGTCGAGGCCAATCTCCGGCTTTCGCAGCGGCGCGCCGAGCGGGTGCGGGACGCGCTGGTCCGGCGGGGAGTCGATCCGGCGCGGCTGATCGTCTCGGCGGTCGGCGAGGCCGACCCGCTGGTGGAGGGCCAGCGGGTCGTCGACAATCGGGTCAACCGGCGGGTCGAGTTCGTGATCGAGGACCTTGCCCCGTAGGAAGCGGTGCGGGGCGGCGGGTCGGGATTCCCGGTCGGGCGCCATCTACGGCGCGGCGCCCACCGGCGGCGGGTCGCCCTCGCGGGGGCAATCGGTCCAGACGCACGCGGTGTCGCCGCAGGCCGGGACGATCGTCCCCTCGGCGCCCGGCGTGAAGAACGTCTCGATCTGGCGGATCGTGGGTTCGAGCCGGCGGACGTACGAGTGGGCGGCGTTGTCCTCGGCGGGTCGGTTGCCCGGCGCGGGGCGGCCGCAGCCGGGGTCGAACTGCTGGAGGCCGCGCGAGCCGGCGGGCAGCGGGCCGGTCGCGGTCCCGAGGCAGCACGGGGTGGTGGCCGACGGCAGGATCAGCGGCACGCCGGCGGTTCGCGCCACCATCTCGGTGGCCAGGTTCGAGACCTGGGCGTCGCCGATCGACTCCTGCCACAGCACGTTCTTGCGCGCCAGCCGGTGGAGCTGCGTGATCGGATCGACCGGATCCCACAGCATCTGCGACACCGCGTAGAGCACCTGCCGGTCTACCGGGTCGGGGGTCCACTGCCGCATCACCGTGTCGTACTCGTCCCAGTTGCTCGAACGTTCCAGCATCAGGGTCCAGGCGCCGCCGGGGACGTGGAAGACCCCGGTGTCGACGAGATCCGAGTTGGCGACGAAGGTCGCGCCTTCGATGCCGCCGAGCGAAATCCCGTAGTAGAGGAAGCGGTTCGGGTCGATGATGCTCCCGCCTCCGCCGGGAGCCTGGAGGAATTCCGCCTCGCGGAACTTCGTGCGCATCAGCCGCGGCAGGGCGATCGCGTTGGCGACGCCCTGCTGCAGGCGATCGGTGACGACGGGGAACTTGCCGAAGTCCACGGCAGCGGAGGCTGCATCGACCTCGTCCCGTTCCGCCAGGCCGCGCCATTCGGTGCCGATCGCCACCAGGTGCAGTTCGTCGCAGATCCGCTGCACCCGGTCGCCGTCCGCGTCGTCGCCGAGCGGCCATTCCGGGCTGTCCATCAGGCCGTGGCCGTAGAACAGGACGCCGAACGATCCCGGCGTCGCGGTCGCCGCCGAGGCCGGGATCACCAGCAGGAAGACGGCGTCTTCCCGCCCCTGGGCGACCGGCAGCCCGTCGGCGTCGAAGACGAAGCGGAGCGTCTCCGGGTCGATGAACGAGGTGACCTGGAAGGTCCCGCGGACGCGCCGCAGGACGTGCGGATTCAGGTCGGGGTTGCTCGACCGGTCCTCGATGCTCCGCACCTCCCACGCCGGTTCGAACGACGGGTCCGCCGGCAGGTCCGCCGTCGTCCGTTCCAGGACGCGGGCGAACGTGCGGTGGGTCGATTCGTCGGAGGCCGTCCAGAAGTCCCAGGCCAGGGCCATCGTCGAGCGCGCGATGCCGCGGGATTCGAGCGTGTCGAGCAACTCCGTGTAGTGCTCGACGAACGCAGCGAGGCCCGGATGAGGCGACCGGCCGTCGCGCAGCGCCGCGAAGCGCTCCGGCGGCTCCAGCCGGCCGCCGCCGCGCAGCCGGATCCCGGTCGTCAGGACCACGGCGTAGTGCCCGCCGAACGCAAGCGCCTTCTGCGGGCGGATGATCAGCGCCCGGTTCGCCGGACCGGTGACCTCCGGCGCCAGGTCCAGCTCCGCGAACAGCGGCACCCGCTCGCCGTCGGCCAGGTCCACGATCTTCACCGTGGCTTCGTCCGTCAGGCTCCCGGCAACGTCGGTCTCGGACGGCAGCGACGCCGGGTCGATGTCGCGGTCCGGCAGCAGCAGCACGATCGGCTGGGCGACCGAGAACCCGTCCCGGTGGTTGAAGCGCACCAGGTCGAGCGGGGTGCCCTCGTCGGAAACCGGCAGGAGTCCCTCGGGAATCGCCACCCGCCACCCCGTCGCGGTCGTCGGATCCTCGACCATCAGGTGGATCGAAGGGAACGGAAACAGCGGGCTGTCGCCGAGCAGGCCGACGGGCGGACCATCGTAGGGCGGGGAACCGGACGGCCCGCAAGCCGCGGCGAGCAGGACGGTGAGCGCGAGAAACGGAAACCGATCCCGGATCATCGAGGCACCTCCGTCGGGCATCATGGGCGGGCGCGGGTTCGACGTCAACCGCCGCTCCTCGCGAGCCGTCCCGACACCGAGATGTCCCCCGCGCCCCGCTGATCTCGGGGACCGCCCGGTCGACGTCGATATCCCGCCCGATTCCGCACGGTTGGAACCGTGCATCCCCGAAGGGTGCCGCGGGTCTTGTGCCTTTCCGGCGGCTGTGCTTAGATGCCAGCGAACCTCGGAGGGTTGGCATGTCGAGTGATGACGTCCGCAAAGACAAGCGCACCCCGGTTATCATCAAGTTCCGTTTCCGGAGCGCGACGATCGATGAGTTCATCGAGCAGTACTCCCGGGACATCAGCCGGGGCGGGATCTTCGTCAAGCACAAGGAACCTCTGCCGGTTCGGACCCTGGTGAAGTTCGAGTTCAAGCTCAAGAGCGACGAGCCGATCATCCGGGGCGTGGGGCGGGTCGTCTGGACGCGCGACATGCAGCACGCCACCCGCGACCGCCCGCCGGGGATGGGGATCAAGTTCATCAAGCTCGACGACGAGAGCCGCCAACTCATCGAGAAGGTCGTCTCCGGCAAGGATACGGTCGATGTCGCCGATGGGCCGCCCGGCGGCGAAGACGTGGCGACGTCGCCCGCCGCCGACGAGCCGCCGCTTTCGGAAGCCGAGGTGAAGGCGCTCGAGGCGGTGGAGGTGAGCGGTCCGAAACCGATCCCGGACCTGCCGAAGGAGCCGCCCAAGCCGGTCTTCCCCGTCGCTCCCCCGGCCCTCGGCCTGCCGAAGGAGCCGCCCAAGCCGTCCTTCGGAGAGCCCGCGAAGGAGACGAAGCCCGAAGAGAAGCCGGCGGAGGAGAAGAAGCCGGAGCAGAAGGCCGAGGAGAAGCCGGCGGAGGAGAAGAAGCCGGAGCAGAAGGCCGAGGAGAAGCCGGCGGAGGAGAAGAAGCCGGAGCAGAAGGCCGAGGAGAAGCCGGCGGAAGAGAAGAAGCCGGAGCAGAAGGCCGAGGAGAAGCCGGCGGAAGAGAAGAAGCCGGAGCAGAAGGCCGAGGAGAAGCCGGCGGAAGAGAAGAAGCCGGAGCAGAAGGTCGAGGACAAGAAGCCGGCGCCTCCGCCCGAAGAAGAAGAGAAGGGCAGTTCGGCGGTGCTCTGGGTGCTGGTGCTGATCATCGTCGCCGTCGTCGCCTACTTCTTCTGGAAGCGTTCGCAGACGAAGGAGGAAACGACGCGCGTGGAAACCGACGTCGTGGCGATGCCGCTTCCATCCGAGGACGTGGCGCCTCCGCCTCCGCCGGACGTCCCCGAAACGCCGGCGATCGACACGGCTCCGGCCGCCGTGCCGGACGTGGCGCCTCCGCCGCCCCCGCCCGAGACGCACGTCCTGGTGAAACTCGTCTTCTCGCGCCGGGTCATGGACGTGATCGACCAGATGAAGCTGCCCGACGGCGCGCCGTTGCCGAATCCGGAGCGCGAGGCGTTGCGGCGCTGGCTGCGACCGCTCACCGATCGCGAGCCGCCACAGGTCACCGGCCTGATTGCCGGGCAGCCGGTCACGTTCTCGGTCTCGGCAGGTCCCGAGGTGGGCCAGTTGCTGCTGACGGCCGCGGCGCCGTTCGTCACCGCCACGCCCGACGCTCCTGCCGAACTGCTGTTCTGGCTCGACGAAGAACAGACGCGCTCGCTGTCCCTCAAGGACGGGTTCACGCCGTCGCAGGTTCCGGCGGACCCCGCGGCCCAACCGGCGGCCGAGGGGCCGATCCAGAAGCTGCTCGAGCTGCCGATGACGCAGTTGACCTACGTGAAGATCGAGCCCCCGCCACCGCCGCCGCCGCCACCTCCCGCGGATGCCGGGACTCCGCCTCCACCTACCCCTCCGCCCGCGGATGCGGGGGCTCCACCTCCTCCGCCGCCGCCGCCGCCACCACCACCTCCTCCTCCTCAGGATGCGGGTGCGGTGACGCCTCCGGCCGCCGACGCGGGCGCGACGGAGCCGCGCGACGCGGCGAGCCGCCGCGATCGCGGTGGGACGGCGGAGCCGCGCGATGCCGGTGGCGGCACGGAACCTCCTCCTCCTCCTCCTCCTCCTCCCCCGCCGCCTCCTCCGCCCCCCAGGGATCCCTGCGAGGACGACCCCTACGCGCCGGGCTGCTCGTAGATCGACCCCTTGTACCGCTCCCGCTATCGCCTCGTCTGCTTCGACCTCGACGGGACGCTCGTCTCCGGTTTGACCTACGTCTGGAAGTCGCTCCACGAGCACTTCCGCACCGACGCGGTCGCCCGGCGCGAGGCCCGTCGGGCCTTCCACGCGGGCCGGCTGCCGTACGCCGACTGGTTCCGCCACGACATCACGCTGCTGCGGGCCGCCGGGGCGCGCCGCGAGGCAGTTCTCGCCCTGTTCCACACGATGCGCCCCGTCGCGGGCGCCCGCGAGACGCTGGCCGCGTTGCGCGGCGCGGGCGCCCGTCTGGCCGTCCTTTCCGGCTCGGTCGATCTGCTGCTCGATTCGGCCCTGCCGGGCGAGCGGTTCGATCACGTCCTGATCAACCGCCTCGATTTCGACGAGGACGGCCTGGTCGCCGGGGGCGTTCCGACGGAGTTCGACGTCGAGCGCAAGGGGGAGGGGATTCGCGAGTTGTGCCGGCGCGAGGGGATCGGGACGGCCGATTGCGCCTTCGTTGGCGACAACGAGAACGACCTGAGCGCCGCCCGCACGGCGGGTTTCGCGATCGCCTTCGACTGCAAGAGCCCGCGTCTGGCCGCCGCCGCGTCGGTCGTGGTCCCCGGCGGCGACCTTCGCGCCGTGCTGCCGCACCTGCTGGAGGGGTGACGGACGGGACGCCGCGGTGCGTCGCGGCGGCGACTACTCGTCGCCCGAGGATTCCTCGTCGTAGCCTCCGCCGGTGTAGTACCCGGTGGACGTGTCGTCGTACCCGGTGGACGTGTCGTCGTACCCGGTGGACGTGTCGTCGTACCCGGTGGACGTGTCGTCGTATCCGGTGGACGTGTCGTCGTACCCGGCGGCGTTGTTGCCGTAGCCGTAGTCGGGCGTCGGGTAGCGGTAGGCGGCCTCCTCGAGCGGCACGAAGGCCAGTTCGAACCCCTCGCCGGCCGCCGCGTACCGGCGCGTCGTGGAATCGGTGCGCGGAACGCACAGGCCGGTCCCCTGCGGCCCCGGGGTGCACGAGACCACCTCCGACGTGATGCGGTAGTCGAGTTGGTCCGGCTCGTTGGGCACCGGCAGCACCTCGTGCCGTTCCGCGATCTCGGTGCGCGTGTCGGAGTAGGTCGATTTCGACCTCGCCTCGACGAGCCAGCCGAAAACCGCAGCGGTCACGGGCCCGGCTTCCCGATCCGTCGTTGCTCGGAATGCGCAGCGGGCCCGGAAGCTGCTGTCGAACGAGCCGGCGTAGCCGTCCGCGGCCGACACCGACATCGAGAACTCGACGACCAGGTCCTGCCGGCCGTTCCCCGTCCAGTCTTCCCAGGTGACGGCATCGATCCGGGCGGGGTCGAGACCGCCGAACTGGCTGGCATCGATGTTGCTGGTCCACAGGAACGGGTCGCAGACCGCCTCCGTGGCGGCGTTCGGCGCGCCGCCGTCCAGCCGCACGACGGTCACCTGGGGCGAGTAGCCGTCCGAGGGCTGCGGGGTCAGGACGGCGACCGTCGTGCCGTCGGGCAGCACGGCGGTCCGCAGGTCGCCCACCGACAACCCTTCCTCCGCCAGCCGGCCGGCGAGTTGCGCCCGCGACAACCCCGGCGCCTCGTCCAGCGGCGAACGGGCGCGCGAAGCGCCGCCGGGGCCCGCACCGCCGTTGCAGCCGGCCGCGGCCGCCACGAGGAGCGGAACCAGTGTGGCGCAGCCCGAATGTCGAAGACCGGAATTCACGCTCATGGTCGCCCCTCCTGCGGCAACGACGACGATGCCGCATCCTTGCGGTGCGATCGTCGCCTTGTCAAGACCCGCATCCGAGGCCGCTGACGAACCGCGCCTGGCGCTCTTGGTTCTACCGGTCGTGACGATGAGATCCTCGCCGGCGCGCGCCTCGGCCGGAGCGCTCCGTCCGGCCGGGGGCCGTGGCGGGCTTCGATTCCGCCCTCCGCCCCGGCCCCGGGGAGCGGAAGGCGCAGCCCTACCGGGTCATCGGGCCACCTCCATCGCCTGTAGCGCCACCGGGCGGT
>Ga0101944_10002049_pt1 | contig 35414 bp, 21 predicted proteins | sample DewCreD2012metaG_FD_75245 | JGI IMG/M metagenome (GOLD analysis project Ga0101944, IMG submission 75245) | Hot spring sediment bacterial and archeal communities from British Columbia, Canada, to study Microbial Dark Matter (Phase II) - Dewar... ... | reverse complement strand
AAAATCATAATTTGGTACAACTTCAATCTTGTTATTAGATGAATTTACTGCAGATCCACCACCAAACAAACAACTTACAGGAGATGGTGGTGGGTTTGACTGATCAGTACAGATTGGGAAGACATCCCCAGAAATAGCACCGCCACTTATAGTAGCTATAGCATAAGTATATAGATAAGGAGTGTTAAATGTAACATAATAATCACTGCCTGATGTGCCTCTGTCTGTTATTACAATATTAGAATCTCCGTCTTCCCATGTAGAACCATTGTCACTAGAATAAATAACTCGAGCATCATTGATATTACTTATTGAGGTGTCTGGGAAGTAGATGGTTACATCCATATTTGATGACAGCTCTGTAAATCCTCCATTTAAAATACTATATGAGGTTATAATATCAGCTATACCAGAAGTAGAGTCTACTTGAGAGCCACCATAGCTTTCTTCTTGGATAGTTATAAGTTCTCTTTCTGCCCAAGTAGCGTCTTGAGGGATATCAACTCTAATGTTGCCATCTGGGGTATAGATTGGGTTATGTGAAACTGCAGGATCTATTATTTTTTGGTAAGTATTTGGGTTGCATTGATTGTCACTATCATTAGGACAAAGATCACAGGCGTCACCAATATCATCTGATTCAAAGTTGTTTCCATCATCAAAGTCCATTATCGAATATTCACCAGAGAAAGTTGGCATTTGTCTTGCCCCGCCCAGCATTATAGAAGGACTAATTATCTCCCAAGAACAAGATGAGAAATCAGAACAATAAGCAAACTCTGTTTCCCAGGAAGAGTTTTGCATAGATATGACAACACTATTGTCGCTTATACCACCGTTCCAAGATAAATTTGATATATCTGGAATATTACTAGTGTCTATTAATTCGTCTGTTTGGCTTTGGATATTATAAACATATAATTCGTTATCCCATCCTATATAAAGAATGTTGTCATGGTCGAAATCTATTATATAAGAAACTCCACCACCTCCACTAAAACCGGTCAGATCCTCCCATGATCCTGATTCGTATTTTTCTATATTACCACTATTATCATAGATTATTACTATATCATCTGACATAAATATGTTATTAGCAGATGATGGCGCTATGTTATTTGGGTTTGGCAATGTTATTACTGAAAGCTGGTTAGGATCATTAACTAGGTCATGGATTTTTATATTTGAAGAAGATAAGTTGGTGTATACAACCTTTCCATTATCTGTATCAAATAAGTTTGGCTGTACCTGGTATCCATCACCACTATATAGATTTTCACCAGTCTTGATATTATATGCGTCTAGATTGTAATTGCCACCATCCCAAGATACTATCCAATCACCATCAAATCTTGATTTGTTATTATCTTGCCAATTCATCTGACTATCAAAACAATTCATAGTACCGCAGTCAAAATAGTTTCCAAAGCTATTTGATGCATTGTGTAAATAAGTATAGTATTCATTAGTAGATGTACTTTCAAGTATAGTGGCTATCATCTTGTTTTTATATTTAGCGTCAAAATCTTCTTGATTTGGGTTTGACACATATTTACAGTTATCTTTATGATCCGATACCCCATCTCCGTCGTAGTCTTTTGTGTTTCCACTCAATGTGATGTCTTCGATCTCAGGTCCAAAAGCAGAGCCCTTATTTAAAACCGCTTTATATTGGATATATTGACTGGTTACAGAAAGTGGATAAATGTTGCTATTCAAAGAACTTTCAGTGGCAACATGAGACCATGATGACCAAGTATTGTTATCACTAGAAGTTCTTATATAAAATTCTATATTATCTCCAGTCTCGATCGTCCCTTTCCAATATAGGGAAGTCCATTCGATTGGTTCTCTAGGGTTTAGTACGGAGGATACGAGAGTGGCAGAAGATATACTCTCACCTGATAATTTTTGAGAATAAACATCAGGATTCCAACTACCATTTCGATAATCCTCCCAAGATACAATCCCGACACCCGAATTTATTGTGGCTATATTTGGCAAATAGCAGCCATCATTATGATCGCAAACAGGAACACCAGTATAATCAACCCCATTATACCAAATTGGATTTAAGCTACTATCTATTCTTTGTGCATAAACTCCCCACAAGGTTCTAGCATCATTCCATGTTATAAAAGCACCACCTTCTCCATCTGATATTATATAATTCCATGTTGGTTCGTTTGACCCTGAAACAATTAGCTCTCCATTAACACCTCCCTCTACAGTTCCATTAGAATTTATTTTTTGGATATAAAGATCGCTAGTCCACCCATTTCTTCTATCAAGCCATGATATAAAAGCCCCACCGTTTTGATCTGTGGCTATATTTCCATAATTATAACGATAATCACCATCCTCGTCCAATTTTTGGTCTCCTGATTCTACACAAATTGCCTTATCACCTGAAGCCCACAATGTATCTATATCCCCATCGATATTTATTTTTTGCGCGTATATATCAATATCATAACCCCGAGAATCTTCCCAAACAAGTATAGCGCCACCACTTCCATCAGAAATTATCTGAGGCGTATTGGAAAGATTACTATTACTATCCGATACCTGAACATTCGATGTCCAAACAAGATTACCATAGGGATCAATTTTTTGTGCAAATGCTTTAGCTGGAGAACCGTCTTTCCAAGTAATTATACAATCATTATTACTTCTTATTATGTTTGGTCTGTTTCCATTTGATGCTAGAGATATTCCACCTGGCCCCCATGGAAGAGTTCCTGTGTTACTTATTTTATTTATTATTGGTCCTTGGTATGCTACATAAGCTCCACCATTACCATCAGCTACTATTTTTTCATAGTTTGTATTACCTAAAGATGGAGACTCCCAATCAATAATGCCGTCTGTATTTATTTTTATAACGCAAGATTCCCCAGAAGTACACCGGCTACTCAAAAAAACGTAAGTATTGCCATCTTCATCAGTATCCATCTCAAATGTTCCAGGACTATATGGAGGTCTCAGTCCATTTGAACCCCATTTTTTGTTTCCTTGAGCGTCTAGTTTCTGAAAAGTAATCTCGCTATTATTAGAGTCTGGATAATTTAACCAAGCCATTATAAGATTACCTTGATTATCTCCTTTGGTTTTTATCTCATAGTTATTTTCATCAACATTACTTGTTACTGAGATCCCGTCTGGTTTCCACTGAATTGGTCCTTCGTTTATCTTTATATTTCCCGGGTTACTCCAATAATCTATATTTGAAGAACTTTCAAATTTATTCCAATTTTGGAATCTTTTTGTTGTTATATCTGTTATTGGTCCTCTTGACCAATCTGTTTGATGAAATTCTAGAGAAGTTGCTTTTGTACCCAAAAAACCTGGGTAATATAGAGCCGTTAAAAGAAACATTAAAATAAAAATAGATCCACCTATCAAAGTAATAATTAATGGAACCTTATGTCCATTGAAAATGTTTGTCTTTTTCTTCTTCATTTTATTTTTGTTTAAGTTATTTTATTTAACTATATTTTACTATTAATTACTATATATATGCAAATAATGTTAATTTTTGTGTCTTAAGCTATTAATTTTATGTAAAAATTTTATTAAATCAACTTTATTGCGAATTATTACTATTTTTGTCTCAAAAGTTGTGGATAAATATTAATTATATAGTTTTGTTTTGAGATGGTTTTTGCTATAATAAAAAATAATTTTAAAAATAAGATAAAAATATGGCAAAAAAAGATCCGTCCTTCGCTAAAGCTACTGAGGACAAGCAAAAAATGGAAAAGATAGTTTCTCTTTGCAAGAGAAGGGGGTTTGTGTTTCCAGGTTCAGAAATATATGGGGGGCTGGCTAGTACATTTGACTATGGTCCTATGGGTGTAGAATTAAAAAACAATATAAAAAGATCTTGGTGGAAATATTTTATTCAAGATAGGGGTGATATGACAGGTATTGATGGGGGGATTATTCAGTCCCCAAAACTTTGGGAGGCATCAGGGCATGTGGCAAATTTCAAAGACCCTCTTGTAGAATGCAAAAAATGTCATCATAGATTTCGCCCAGATAAATTAACCGATGCATCAAAATGCCCTGATTGTGGAGGTGAATTTACAGAACAAAAAATGTTTAGTGGAATGTTTAAGACCACTATTGGCCCTATCGAAGAAGAGGGATTGGTTGCGTATTTGCGGCCTGAAACTGCGGGGGCTATTTTTATGAATTATAAGGCTGTTCTAGACTCCACAAATAAAAAAATTCCTTTTGGTATAGGTCAGATTGGTAAAGCTTTTCGAAATGAGATTACTACTGGAAATTTCATATTTCGTACCCTAGAATTTGAGCAAGCAGAAATAGAATATTTTATAAAGCCAGATAGTGATTGGAATGGCATATTTGAAGATTGGGTAAAATATATGTATGGTTTTATGGATATTATAGGTCTTGATAAAGCCAAAATGTATAATAACGAAATATCTGAAAAAGACAGAGCTTTTTATTCAAAAAGAACAATCGATATGGAGTATCAATTTCCATTTGGTAGAGATGAATTATGGGCAATAGCCTATAGAACTGACTATGATCTTTCTCGTCATCAAATTGCTTCTGGGCAGAATCTTGAGTATTTTGACGATGAGGAGAATAAAAAATACATACCGCATGTTATTGAACCTACATTTGGGGTAGATAGAACATTTTTAGCGGTTTTATCCGAATCTTTTGAAGAACAAGAATTAGAGGGCGGGGAAGTGCGAACAGTCTTACATCTCAAACCTTCTATAGCTCCATTTAAAGTAGCGATTTTCCCTTTACTTAAAAATAAACCTGAATTAATTGAGAAAGCACAGGAAGTACATAGTGGCTTAAAGAAAGAATTTAATGTTTTTTGGGATGACAGAGGAAATATTGGAAAACGCTATAGGTACCAAGATGAAATCGGAACGCCATATTGTGTGACGGTGGATTTTGATACACTTGAAAATGGTGAAGTGACCGTGAGAGATCGTGATAGCATGGAGCAGGTGAGAGTGAAAATTGATGAATTAGTAGGATGGATAAAGGCTAGAATTTAATTATAAATATATTAGAATATTATAAAAACGCACGAAAGTGCGTTTTTATAATTGATTAAATTTTACATTTTTATTATTATAATAATATTATAATAGCATATTATAAAAAACATACAATATCCAATAATTAATAACCAATCATTTTTTTTAAATATCCAATATCCAATTAGATATTCAATCTTGCGTTGTCATCCTCGAGCTTCGTAATGTACTCATCCGAAAATCGGGGATCCAGTTCAATAAGAATATATAAATGCATTTATATTATATCTTGGTAGTGGATCCCCGATTTACTGTTGATTACAACAGTACTCGGGGATGACAAAATACACCTAAAGTTTTCCACAGTTTTCTTATTAAAAACCACTTTTTTTTGATAATAATTACCAATAAAAAAAACATGGTTTTCCACATATAAAATAATGGCTTTGTTTAGGCTCAAAAAAACTTTTTGTCTTATATATAGAAAGTGTTAAAATAAATCTAACGCTAGTTCTGAAAAACAATCCTTTTACGCATAAATCTACGAAGGACAAGATAAATGGCAAGCAAAAACATAAAAACAAATGCTTAATCAAATAAAAAAACACAAAAAGAGTTGGCTAACTTATCTGTTGGTGAGTGTTTTTGCGCTCACTTTTTTTGTTTCAAATTTATTTATACAAAATGCTCAGGCGGCGACAGAGATAAGGAAACCAACAGCTTACACTGATGCTCCAGGTGCGCCAGCTTCTGTGAATCATACTAATGCTTATGATACAACAACGGCCGGAGACACCACCACTTATGCTACTACTCCCTTTACTTCTGGTGGTGCCAGTCGTGCTTTGGAATATCATACTTTTCAAACAACAACTTATACTTACACTGCCTTAACTCTTTATGTAAGATATGGTGGTGATGGTGCGGCGACAAATGATACATATACGATAAACTATTCTATTGATGGCGGTACTAGTTGGGTACCTTTAGTTGGTCCGACTCTTGGAACTTCTACGATAACAACAGCTTCGGTAGCTCTATCAGCCTCTCAAAATTTATCCTTGCTTAGAGTTGATGTGGATACCAGCAAGTCTGGAGGTTCTGATGGAAAAAACTTGTATTGGTATGATATTTGGACTGAGGGTACTTATAATGTTTCACCTAATGCTCCAACTCTAGTCTCTCCTACAAATGGAGCCTATGTTAATAATAGCACCCCAACTCTTTCGGCCAATTATTCTGATCCTGACACGGGAGATACAGGCACAACAAATTATCGTATAGCAACAAGCGCAGCAAATTGTTTGGCGGGTACTGTAGTTGCGAGTGGTACTTCGGCAACTACCACTACGAATAACGAAAACACTACATGGACTCCAGCTGCTTCAATTGGCGCCGATGGCACATATTATTGGTGTGCGCAAAATAATGATGGTGTTGCTACCTCAGCATGGACAAGTATGGGGAATTTTATTTTAGACACTACACTGCCGACAGTTACAAGTGTTAATTCTACAAAATTGGATGGTTCTTATACGATCGGAGAATTGATTCCGATTCAAATTACTTTTTCTGAAAATGTTTATGTAGTTGGTTCTCCAGAATTAGCTTTGAATAGTAGTGCTACTGCAAAAGCTGTTTATAATTCTGGTTCGGGGAGCAGTGTCTTAACTTTTAACTATACTGTTGCTGCTCTCGAAAATTCTGCTGATTTAGATTATGACGCAACCAATTCACTTACATTGGCTGGTGGAAGCATTCGTGATATTGCAACAAATAACGCCACCTTGACTTTACCGACTCCGGGGGCGGCAGGATCACTTGGCGCAAATAAAGCAATTGTGATTGATACGACTGCGCCAACCGTGACCAATGTAACGACTAATCCTTTGATTACAAACGGCACATATACTACAGGTGCGGTCATACCTATCTGGGTTGTATTTAGCGAACCAGTTGTTGTTACTGGTACGCCACAAATAACTCTATCTACTGGTTCACCGGCGAGCACAGCAATTAATTATAGTGGTGGTACAGGCACAGACACTTTAATTTTCAATTACATCGTTGCGTCTGGAAACTTTACGGGCGACTTGAGCTATGTTGATACCAGTTCACTAACATTGAATGGGGGAACGATAAAAGATTTTGTAGGAGGGAATGTTGCTACTCTAACCCTAGCTTCACCAGGTGCTGCTGGTTCGCTTTCATTTAATAAAGATATTGTAATTGCTACTGTAACTCCAGCAGTGATCAATGTCACTTCTACCAATGGTAGCTATAAAGCGGGTGATACGGTTTCTATCCAAATTCTTTTTGATAACAGTGTGACGGTTGATACTTTGGGGGGCACGCCAAGACTTGAGCTAGAAACTGGAGCGACTAATCGTTTTGCAAATTATGTTTCCGGTTCCCCGGGCACAACTTTAAATTTTGATTATATAGTCCAAGCAGGTGATACTGCAAGCGATCTGGATTATCTTGCTACTAATTCTTTAACTCTTAATGGCGGGTCAATAGTAGATACCCTAACACTTTCTTTAAATGCTAACCTAACATTAGCATCTCCAGGAGCAGCAGGCTCACTTAGCTACAATAGAGATGTTGTTATCGATACCACCGCACCTTCTGGCTACTCAATTTCAATCGATCAGTCTTATATAAACAATGCCAATAAAGAAGTAACCTCATTTACTTTTAATAATGCAGAGATTGGTACTACCTATAATTATACTATTACAACTAGTGGAGGTGGGGGATCAGTAACAGGTTCTGGAACAATATCATCATCCAGCCAACAAATCACAGGCATCAATGTTTCATCTCTAGCAGATGGTACTCTTACTTATTCAGTAACCCTCACTGATACAGCAGGGAACATTGGTTCTGCTGCTACTGATACGGTAACAAAAGACACTTCCTCTCCAATCCTAACTCAAGTAACCCCAGTACCAACACCAACAAATGATACTACTCCAAACTACATATTTAACACAACCGAAGCAGGAGATATCACATATGGTGGAAGTTGTTCATCAACAACAAATACCGCAACAAGTGGTGACAATACTATTACATTTAGTACACTTTCCGAAGGAACATATTCCAACTGTACTATCACTGTTACCGACTCAGTAGGAAATACCAGCAACACTCTAGGTGTTAATATATTTGTAGTTGATACTACATCTCCTGTTATTACAGAATTAATTCCAGTATCAACACCAACTAATGATACTACTCCAGATTATACATTTAACTCCGATGAGGCGGGAGATATTACCTATGGAGGAAGTTGCTCTTCGATCACATCTTCTGCGTCAGCAGGGGACAACACTATAATATTTGATACGCTAACTGATGGTACCTATTCTGATTGCACTATTATAGTTACCGACTTAGCTGGTAATTCTAGTAATACTTTAGATGTTACGCCATTTACAATTAATACAAATGTTTTAAGTGTTATCCTTACAACCACATCTTCAAATCCAACAAACATTTCTCCAATCCCGGTAACTGCAACATTTTCTGCACCAGTAGATGGGACATTTATTGATACAGATGTTACAGTAGGCAATGGAATACTATCAAACTTCACTGATGTTGGTGGAACACATACTGTATTTACCTTTGATATTACTCCTAGTGCAGAAGGAAATGTTACCATAGATATTGATGCTGGTAAAGCAAATGATGCTGCTATGAATATGAATCTAGCAGCAACTCAATTGGCGATAAACTATGATATAACAGAGCCAAGCGTGATTTTGACAACTACTGCTTCTGATCCGACAAATATCTCTCCGATTCCGGTAACCGCAACATTTAGTGAATCAGTAGGCACATCATTTGACTCAACTGATATTACAGTTAGCAACGGAACAGTTACGGGTTTTACAGGCGGTCCTACTATATATACATTCAATGTATTACCGACAGGCGTTGGTACGGTTACGGTAGATATTGATGCCGGTAAAGCGCAAGATTTAGCAGGGAATGGTAATACGGTCGCAACACAACTTTCTATAGATTATGACACAGCAGTGCCGACTGTTTCTTATGTGACATCTTCTTTGGGGAATGGAGAATACTATGTTGGACAGGTAGTGCCAATAGAAGTAGTGTTTAGTAAACCGGTTAATGTTACGGGCAATCCTCAAATAGCCTTAGCTACTGGTAGTCCTGCAACAACATTTGTAAATTATTCTAGCGGTAGTGGTACAAACAAATTAGTTTTCAATTATACAGTAGCGCCTGGAAATTATTCTGGTGATCTTGATTATACTTCTATTAATTCGCTCTCTCTAAACGGTGGTACTATAAAGAGTCTTACTGGTAATAATGCATCTTTGGTTTTGGCGGTTCCAGGTACTACGAATTCTTTGGGGTATTATAGGAATATAATAATAAACGCTTCTGTTCCTGAAATTACAAGTGTTAATTCGAGCACGGCAAGTGGTTTTTATAAAGCAGGTGATATAATTCCAATTCAAGTGGTATTTAGTAGAAGTGTGGGTGTAATTGGTGTTCCTACATTAACTCTAAATAATTCAGTGGTTGTTAATTATACTGGTGGCAATGGAACAAACACGCTAATTTTTGAATATACTATTTCCAGTGGGGAAGATATTGTTGATCTTGATTATTTTGGTGTAAATTCTTTGGATTTGAATGGAGGATCAATAAGGGGATTAGTTGATTCTCAGGATGCGGATATATCATTGTTTGCGCCTGGCTCTACAGGATCTCTTGGATATAATAAAGATATTTCGATTGATACAGTAGCTCCTACAGCACCAGGCAACCTAGTTGTTTCGATGGTCCCACCTACAAATTCAGTAATAACATTGGATTTTGGTGCGGCAACTTCTGATCCTAATTTTTATGGCTATAAGATTTTTTATAAGGTTAATAACGGTAGTGTAACCGAGTCTGATATCCCATGGACAGTTACGAGTGATCAAAATCTTGGTTTTGTAAACTATAATGGAGCGACTTCTACCCAGATTATTCTTTTAGCAGCAAATACTGATTACTATTTTAATATTTGGGCTTACGATAAAGCGGGGAACAAAGCAAGCGCAACAGAAATTGGTCCTGTTCATACTGAACCAGGTAATAACGCTCCTTATATATATGGAGTTACGGCTACCCAAGATAGTAGCACAGGTTATGTGAATATAAATTACAATATTTCTGATATTGATAACGAAGCTGACTGCGAATTGATTAATTATGAATATTCTTTGATGAATGTATGGCCAGGCACAACTATGACCGCAGCACCAGGAGGGGATGGATTGACAAACCTTGAAGCTAATTCAGGGGGAAGTGCGCATACTTTTGTCTGGGATGCGAAAGCTAACCTCGGAGATCTTTATGATGGAACTGTATATATAAGAATGAGAGTAAATGATGGTGATGATGATAGTGCATACTCTTCTTCAGCTGCTTTTGCTGTGGACTCTAAAAACCCTATCATTTCAAATGTCGTTGCTTATCAAGAAATGGATGGTTCTGGTATTGTTACGGTAAATTATGATCTTAGTGATGACAATCCGTCCGGGATTCTGGTTGAGTTAGAAGCTTCTTCTGATGGGGGAATAACATGGACTGTCCCAGTTGCATCAGTAACGGGAGATGTGGGGTTTGGTATATCATCTGGTAGTAATACTATATCTTGGAATGTGGAATCTGACTTTGCTGGTCAAGATATCGGCAATATGCAGGTTCGAGTAAAAGCAAAGGATTCTTTTCAGAATCAAAATATTGGCGTTGCCTCATCTGGTTTTGCCCTAGATACTTTGGCTCCTTCAGGACTTTCAAGTTTGGTAGTTGGAGCAACTACACCAATTTCTGTAAATCTTTCGTGGTCCGGAGTTACGGAAAATAATTTTGCTAATTACTATATATGGTATGGAACTAGTCTTTCTGATGTAGAGAATAGAACTGGTTCAGCTTTGTTTTATTCAATTAATGATATAAACACTATAAGCGCAACTATATCATCAGGTATAATTTCGGATACTACTTTTTACTTTAAGATTTGGGCGGTTGATGATTTTGGTAACGAAGAGACTGTAGGTAGTGTTTCTGCTTATACGGATTTTCCAAGCACTTCTTCTATTAGTACTATAGTTCCAAGCTCAGGTAATATAGGGAGCACAGTGACTATAAACGGTTCTGGTTTTGGGGCTACTCAAGGCACATCAACGGTTAAATTTTTTAATAACATAACAGCTACGGTTATTTTTTGGTCTGATACGGCTATTCAGGTACAGGTTCCTGTAGGGGCTACTACAGGTATGGTTACGGTAACAACTGTTGGTGGCACTTCAAACGGTGTTAGTTTTACTGTTGGTACAGTTACGCCACCGTCTTCTGGGGGGGGAGGGGTTCCGCTGTCACCACTACCTGACACAACTCCGCCTACTGGTGTTCGCATCTTAATAAACGGTGGTGCTTCAGAAACAGCTATTGGTAATGTTATATTGAATATTATAGCCACGGATGCTGCCCAGATGATAGTTAGCAATAGTATTACTTTTGCAGGTTCAAATTGGGAGCCGTTTGTTAGCACAAAGATGTGGAATCTAACATTCGGTGATGGCGTAAAGACTGTTTATGCGAGATTTCGCGATGCTGCTGGTAATACAACAAGTATTATATCAGATACAATAATATTAAAAACTGTAGGTGATATAGATGGGAATATTGGGTTGGAGTCTGGCCCAGAGTCGGATTTAATTACCAAAGATTCCGGTGGTGAATTTTTGTCGAACGATAGAGGAGTAAAAATTAGCTTTCCAGCAGGTTCAGTAGTTGATGATATCGCAGTTGAAGTTACTATTAGGGAGAATTATGAAATAGCCAACCCTATAAACAATCTAGTTTTAATAAGGGGATTTGACGCTGATGCTTTCTATATTTCTACTGGTGAAAGAGTTACAGGGTTCGAGAAGGATGTAACGATTACTATTGATTATGGTAAATATCACCAAGAAGTAATTGATAAATACGAAGAGAATTCTCTAGAACTTTATTATTTTGATGAGTTGAAAAAGGATTGGATTTTGATACCGAGTACACTCGATACAGTAAATAATCTTTTAGTTGCTACCATAAGACACTTTACTCGATATGCAGTATTTGGAAAACCAAAAACTGCACCAGTCGAAAACTTTGGCGAATATATAGTACAACCTTTTGACTCTTTAAAATCTGTTGCTAGGAAACTCTATGGCGATGGAGAAAAATGGACAAGATTAGTTGAGCTCAATCGCGATAGATATCCTTCTTTGAAAGACGGGGGGGTAAATTTAATTTATACTGGATGGAGATTGAGGTATGATTTTCAATTTCCAGGAGAAATAAAAGAAAAGGTTAGAAATATTTACGATTATCAATTGATCAATCAGTCTCCCTATCCTTCAAGCCTTCAGCCTGGAGAAACCACAAATGTTTGGGTAGAAGTAAAAAATACCGGAACTGCAACCTGGGGTAGCAATGTCCGTCTTGGATCTGGTTCAAAATATGGTAATCGCAATCAACAACAAGACTATGCGAGTGAATTTGCAAACCATGATTGGCTATCTGCAAATAGACCAACAAGTATTTCTCCAACAGGAATAATTCCAGGATGGCATGCAAGATTTCAATTTACCATAAAGGCTCCAACTACAAACGGAAACTACAAAGCATATTTTACCCCAGTTGCTGATGGAATTACTTGGATGAATGATATTGGAATATATTGGGAAATTAATGTTGGTGATAATACCATCGTCTCTCCTGAGCCTATTCCAAATGAAGAACCTATTGTTGAGAGTGGTGAATTTGGATATTATACTGTTCAAAAAAATGACGATTTGAAAATGATCGCATCAATGTTTTACGGTGACGGTGAAAAATGGAAAAGACTTGTTGAATTAAATAGAGATAAGTTTCCAACAGTAACTGATCAGCCAAATATAATTTACTCTGGTTGGATTTTGAGATATGATTTACCAAAATCTCCTTATGATTACGAAATCATAACCCAGTCTTCTTATCCTGTCGTGATGAAAGCGGGGGAGACAACTGATGTTTGGATCGAGGTAAAAAATACAGGAACGCAAACTTGGTATTCAAATAACACAAGACTTGGAACCGGATCAAAATATGGAAATGAAAACCAGCAACAGGATTATATATCTGAATTTACTGATAGCTCTTGGATTTCACCAAATAGATGTTCAGCTATTTTAAATGATGCGATAATTCCTGGTTGGCATACAAGATTTCAATTTAAAATAAAGGCGCCGCCCGAGCCTGGTGTTTATAGGGCATATTTCACTCCGGTAGTCGAGGGAGTGGGGTGGATGAGAGATAGAGGAATTTACTGGGAAATACAGGTAGAGTAAAGCAGAAATAATAAAATAAGATCATAACAATGAAAAAAATAAATATAAAAAAAATAATGAAAAGTCTAAGAAGAATAAATATAAAAAATATAAAAAAGGATTTTAAAAACCAGAAAGCTCCACTTTATATTTCTTTAATCAGCGCCTTCCTTGTATTCTCAATTCTCATAACATCCTTCATCTATCCAAATTTTCTAAAAACCAGAGGTGTGGAAAATCTTGAATGGCTTCAAACAACATTTGCGGAGTTTACAAGTAATTGGAATAGTAGTCCTGATTTTAATATTGATATACTTAACAATAATGGGGGAGAGTTTGCGCTTACAACAGGGGGGAACCCATATACTAGTGGTGTTATGCGAAGTACAGTATTTGACGCTGGAGCAGATATATCTAGTCTTGATAAAATATATTGGAACGCCGACATATCTAATAGTGATAGAATGCAATACGATTCCCTTTTCCCGACGGATATTACAAACCCAAGTGCTTTAGCAATTAATACCAGTAATAACTATATATATATTGGAGATGGAGTTAACCGAAAGATTAAGATTTATGAGTCTCCATCGTATAATTTTATAGATGAAATAGATTTGTCTTTTGCACCAGAAAAGATAAGGATAGATTCAAAAGATAATTATTTATATATTAATAGGGGTTATGATATATACATATATGACGACAGCTATAATTATGTCTCTGATTTTTCCGTTGCGTCTGGTTACATTAATGATTTTGATATAGACAATGGTTATGTATATATATTGGATAGAAGCAATTCAAAAGTGTCTCGGTATGAGGCATCTTCCGGGTTACTTGATGGAGAATGTGGTGGCTTTGGTGGTGGGCAACTTGAATTTGATCAGCCGAATAGTATAAATTTTGAAAACGGTAGGCTATATGTTTCTGATACTGGGAATAATAGAGTGCAAATTGTAGATATTGGTCCGGGATATTGCACATATGATGGTGAAATTAATAGCTATTATGGCATATCACACTATCTTTATAATCAATCAGGGATTTTATACCAGGTTGATGGTAATGGGTATTTAATAGAGGATGGCGGAAATATTTCTTCTGTAAGAGTTGCTGAAACTGGTTGGGATGTAGAAGATATTGTCTTTGACTCGGATGATAATGCCTATCTGAATATAAATGGCTCTATTAAAAAATATAGCAAACAAAATGCCCCAGTTGGAACGGTGAAATTCCAGATAGCAACAAGTGATGATAATATATCATGGAGTGATCCACTAGGTCCTGACGGTACAGTTCTTTCTTATTATGAGACTTCGGGGGGTAGTATTAATCTTCCTGCAAAGAGATATATACAGTGGGTTGCTTATCTTGAATCATTTATGGCGGGCGAATCACCTATAATAGAAGATGTAAAGATTACTTATTCAGTTTCTTCTACCCCTCCCTCCGGCACCTCCTTCCCAATCTGTACTGATCAGTCAAACCCACCACCATCTCCTGTAAGTTGTTTGTTTGGTGGTGGATCTGCAGTAAATTCATCTAATAACAAGATTGAAGTTGTACCAAATTATGATTTTGTAGACTTTATGTCAGGAGGTTTCCCAACACCATATGATAACATATATAACAACCTAATCTTAGAAGAAGATGTCTCCACTGGAGGATTTCAATTAGAAGCAGGGACTATATCTGTTCACTCTATTTCGCTTGATGGCAATACCAGCCCTATTAATTTTTATCCCGGAGTAAAACTACAAATAACACTTAGATTTCCCTATACTAGTCCAATATCATCAATTGAGGTATGTCAAGATATAAACCATGACAATATATTTAACTGTCCTAGTCCTGATAAAAAATTTGAACTTGGTAGCCCAGATGTTATAAATATAACCAATACATCAATAACCTTTGAAGTAACATCTCTTTCAAATTTTTCTGTAATTAAAAAATCATCATCTCCTACTTACTCTACCCCCTCCGAAGAACCAAGAGAAGAAGTTATTGAAGAAGAAGTTGAAGAAATAAAAGAAGAGATAGTACTCCCAGAAAATAATACTGTAGTAGTTGGTAATTCACTGGAAACCATCCAGTTATCCCCAATCCCACCATTCAACCCAACATGGGGAGTAGGTTATCCAGGAGGAAGAGTAAAATGGGCATTGAAACATAGAGAGAATATATACTACCTGTATGTGAATTTACTAAAAAGAAGGCCTAGTTCTAGTGAGGTTAATTGGTGGTTAAAATACAACGATAATATTAATTTGATTAGATATTTGTTTTTGACAAGTGAGGAGTATAGGAATATGTAGTATGTAGAAAGTATAAAATTCACATCAATTCATCAATTAATATAAATTATAATTGAAGAAATTGTTTGGATTTCAATTCCCTACCCAAAACATGTTCTAGAAAAAAAGAATTAATTCTTTTTACTTCTTCAGGCGTAGATCTCTCCATTTTAATCTTTTTTATAAAACCAAAATCCTTCTCAACAATTAATCTCATGAGTTTAATTGCGTTTTGTGATATTTTATTTGAATAAAAATCATCACCACTGCAAGTTTCACAAATTATTCCCCCTTTTTCTTCACTAAAATAAAATTTATGCCCGGATATATCATCACGACACCCAACACAAACTAGAAATTCAGGCTTAAAACCCAAATAAGATAACACATTTAATTCAAAAAAAATCGTAATAAGTAATGTATCAGCATCCTCTTTTTTTAACTCCTCCAGAATGTCTAGAAGAAAATCAAAGGTATTTTTATGTCGGACTTTTTCTTCAAGAATTTTATCTAGAACCTCACAAAGATAGTAGTAAATACCTATTTTTTCATAGCTTTCCTTTATAGTGCTGAAACCATCTATGATTTGGGCACCAATAACAATATAAAATGTTTTTCCTTTTATTAATTCTAATTCTACAAAATTAAACATCTCCAGATGACCTGCCATCTTTGCCAAAGTTCTCCTTAACCCTTTTGCTTTGATTTGGATTTTACCAAGATCACTGGTAAAAACAACCAAAAGCTTATCGGCTTCCATAAAGTCGCGCTTTCCAATAATGATACCTGTTGTTTTATAACTTTCATTCATGATAATTAGCTTTTTATGATTCTCCTAACAAGCTACAAGCTAAAAAGCTAAAAGCTAAATTTGGCATTTCACACAATAATGCGCGCTCCTCTGTCCTACTTTAATTTTTTTAATCTCCCCTCCGCATTCTCGGCAACTACTCTTTTCTCTTCTATAAACATAACTATGATTTTGGTAATCCCCTTTTTCTCCTGAAATCCTACGAAAATCAGACTCAGATGACCCACCATATTTAATTGCCTTTTCGAGAATTGGACGAATTGATTTATATATTTTTTCTATCTCTTTTTTAGTTAAACTTTTCACACTTCTATCTGGTCTGACGCCGGCTAAAAAGAGAATTTCGTCTCCATAAATATTACCTATACCAGAAATCTTATTTTGATCCAGTAAGATGGCCTTTATTTTGCCATTAGAACGGCCTAATATCTCCTTAAAAGCCTTTAAATCAAATTTAGTATCCAGAGGCTCCGGTCCAAGCTTTGCATCAAGAGAGGCTAAATAATCGTTATTTTCCAACCTCATAAAACCAAACTTTCTTACATCGGAAAAAGCAAATAAAACGCCATCCGAAAGCTTTAACAAAAGATGGATATATTGGTTCCTCGGGTCTCTTAATTTATCTGGTAAATCCTCCCCCACCCACTTCCCCCCAACTACTTTATACTTACTACTTACTACAATTATATGACCAGTCATTTTTAAATGTAAAACTAATAATTTATCGCCAGACAAACTTATCAAAATATATTTAGCCCTTCTTTTTATATCCAATATCTTACGATTTTTAATTTCTTTTTTAAATTTATCAAAGGTACCTCCTAAAAACATTTTTTTATTATCACAATACAAAACATCAAGGATAGTTTTATCCTTGATTGTTTTATTTAGATCATTAACTACTGTTTGTACTTCTGGTAATTCAGGCATTGTTTTAAAATTTTATGCACTTTTTTCTTGCTTTGTTCTTTCAGCTATAATATCTTTTCTATAAGGATATAATAATGCTTTTATATCTTGGATCGAAGGCTCTCTCCATTCACCTTGATCGGATTTAAATTCTTTAGCTGCACCCTCCCCTATCTTGCCCTCTTTTAATCTTTCTTTGTATCTAATATCTTCTAAATATTTTCTCTCAAGGTCTTTTTGCATAAAAGGCTCAGTAGGGTCAATTTTACCATTTTTATCTAAATAAATCATCAAAACCTTTGTATCGAATACTTTTTTAACCAAAGGATCTTGTGGATCTTCAACGCTTTTACTGAAAGTAATTTGTATTTTTTTTGGTCGACCATCTTTGAGAGCTTCTCTACTGTAATCTAAAAAACCTATCTTCATAATTTCGCCTTTCGCAACCGATGGATTGGATTCAAATATTATCTGATTTTCATCGGTATTTTTCATAGCATTTAAAAATAATGTTCCAAGTTCTTGGCCTAATTTTATTTTTTTTTGTTTTTCAATCCGTTCTTTGTTGTCTATATTTTCTATACCCGCATCAGGGCTTTTAAATTCTTCTTTTGAAAATACCATTTTTTTATTTTGTTTTTATATATTACTAAATTCCTGTTTTTAGTTCTTTGCTTAATTCATTTTCTAGTTGAGTTTCTTGTGCTGGTTCACTTGCTGGTTCTTGTGCTACTTCAGCTGTGATTTCCTGAGTAACCTCGAGTGGTATTGGAGCTACTGGTTGAACAGGTTGCTCATCTTCTTTGGTTACTTCAATATCTTCTTCTTCGGTTTTTATCTCCTCAGGTTTAATCTCGGTAAACCCAGTAGAATCTCCCATTCCAGATTCCATCTTAATTTGTTCAGCTTTTTTATTTAAATCATCAAGAGAATCTATCTCTTGAATACCCTTTGTATCAATTTTATCCTCCAAATAAGCTTCGTTAACCAAACCTTCTTCTTCTACTATATCTTTGGCCTCATCTGGATCAACTAGGTTGTTTTTATTTTTATCAGACATGGTGTTGGTTTAATAATAAATTACTTTCTAAAGATATTTTAGCAGATTAAGAAATAAATCTCAAGTGTTAGATGTTAGATGTAAAATCCATATCTGATTATGTAATAACTTTTACAATTTAATCAGTTATAAAATATGGATATTACATATTAGATTTTACATATTACATAAAGTTATATAAATTTTTTTAACACTTTTACATCCTCCAAAAGTACTTCTTTCATCTTCGAATTATATGTCGCTACTGCCGGATGATAAAGCGAGACTATCTTTACGGGATATGAAAACGAAAGCGAATCAAATGTCTGTCCATGAATTTTACTAATACCAACTAGTTTATCCGAAAGACCAAATTGTTCAAAAATAAATCCTGTTGCATGGTTCCCCATTGAACAAATAATGCGAGGCTGGATAACCTCAATCTGTTTTTTTAAATAATCAACACAAGACACTTTTTCTTCTGGTTTTGGATCACGATTTCCTGGAGGACGACATTTCAAAACATTACAAATATATACATCCTCTCTTTTAAGCCCGATTGAATCTATTATTTCATCCAATATTTTCCCTGCTCTACCACAAAAAGGAATTCCCGTAGCATCCTCGTTTGCGCCTGGCGCTTCACCAATGAACATAATATGGGCATCATGCGAACCAGCACCAATAACAGGAAGAGTGCGTGTAGCTGAAAGAGGGCATTTCTGACAAGTAACTACTTCGTCTTTAATTTCTTTTAAAAGTTTTGTTTTCTCTTGAATATTCATTGTCTTGATCTGTCATCCTCGAGCACTGATGTACTCATCAGTAAATCGGGGACCCACTACCTTATAATATTATATAAATTTATATTTATTCTTGTTGTGCTGGATTCCCGAATTCCTGATTTTTGATTACAAAAATCTATGATCTCGGGAATGACAAAAAACTATTTCCTGAATATCAGCCAACTATCTTTATTTTCTCCGTAATTCGTTTTTACCATCACATATTCCCCTTTCAATTTTTTGCCAATCAAAGTGAATTCAAGTATTTTAACTTTGAGATTTGAGATTTCAATTTTGAGATTTTTATATTTTCCACTATCCCATATCTCAACCAATCCCCCTCCATACTCTCCTTTTGGTATTTCGCCCGCAAAACCTAGATATTCAACTGGATGATCTTCGGTTGCAATTGCTAAATGCTTAACGCCAGGCGCTATTGGTACCCCCTTAGGTACCGCCCAAGATTTCAAAACAATCTCTCCCTTATCCCAATCTTCTGGCAACTCGAGACGAAAATCATAGTGAAGATTACGCGCATGATGCTCTTGCACAACAAAACGACTTCTACTTCTTTTAATGTCAATTGTACCATGAGGTTCAATAGTTTTTTTAAAGTTTCTTTTTTTGTGATATTTTTCTAATGCCATAAAACCATTTTACCACAAATAAAAAATGACCGCTAATTTTAGGGTCATTAATTTGGAAATATTGCACTGGAAATCATATGAAGATAGTTTTTGCGTGAAGCCTCATCCATTTCAAGATAAGGTTTTCTAGTTGCTTCTATTAATTTTGAATGGATATCTAAGGCTTGTTTTTCAGAAAAAAAACCAACGCCATTACAGATGCCTTTTAAAACACCTTTTTTTAATATATCAAAAGCACTATCAAAATTTCTATTAAAAGAATCAAATTCTTTTTGGCTTAAAACCTTTTTTTCCAATAGTGATTTTAAAATATTCATAAAATCTTTTTTGTCTTTTATTTTACCAACCTCAACATTATCAAAAATTACAGAAAAAACACCATCGTCGCCTTTTATTTTTTTAATAAAAAGCATATTCACACCTCCTCTTTTAATGTTCACACTTATTTAATAATTTTATCACAAATAAAAAAATAGAACCAGTATTCCGGCGGTCACCTACTTTCGCCTGATAACTATCATCGGTGCTGGAGGGCTTAACTTCTCTGTTCGGAATGGGAAGAGGTGTTACCCCTCTGCTAAAAACCACCAGAATATTGATTCTATTTTTTATATACAAATAATTTTCAAATAAAATTCGAGCAAAACAATTGAACAACGAATCATTTAACCATGTAAGTATTTAAACAAAATTTTACTTATTTGTTTTTATGACTTTATGATTAAATGTTTATATGTTTATATATTACAAACATTAACAAACTTAATGTTGTAGAATTAACAAATGATCTATTAGTATGGCTCGGCTCAAATTATTACTAATCTTACACCTACCACCTATCAACCTGGTCGTCTTCCAGGGATCTAAGAAATCTAATCTTGGGACGAGTTTCACGCTTAGATGCTTTCAGCGTTTATCTCTTCCGAGCGATAGCTACCCAGCAATGCAGCAGGCGCCACAACTGGTACACCAGAGGCTCGTTCTCCTCGGTCCTCTCGTACTAGAGGAGACCTCCCTCAAATTTCAAGCGCTCACAGCAGATCAGGACCAAACTGTCTCACGACGTTCTGAACCCAGCTCGCGTACCTTTTTAATCGGCGAACAGCCGAACCCTTGGGAGTTGCTCCACCCCCAGGAAAAGACGAGCCGACATCGAGGTGCCAAACCCTGCCGTCGATGTGGACTCTTGGGCAGGATCAGCCTGTTATCCCTAGAGTAACTTTTGTCCGTTGAGCTTTATCTCACCCACGTGATGATAAAGGATCACTAAATCCGCGTTTCCGCCTTGCTCGACTTGTAAGTCTCGCAATTAAGCCAACTTATGCTTTTGCACTATCACTCCGATTTCCATCCGGAGTTAGTTGACCTTTGAACGCCTCCGTTACATTTTTGGAGGCGACCGCCCCAGTCAAACTACCCGCCAGACACTGTCTCCCTGATTTATCAGGGATTAGAATCAAAACTTTACAAGGGTGGTATTTCACTGATGACTCCACCTAACCGAAATTAGGGGTTCAAAGTCTCCCACCTATGCTACGCATGGTAAAATCTTAATTCAATATCAGGTTGTAGTAAAGCTTCATAGGGTCTTTCCGTCTTGCTGCGAGTAAACGGCATCTTTACCGCTATTGTAACTTCGCCGGATCCTTCGTTGAGACAGCTCCCAGATCATTACGCCTTTCGTGCAGGTCGGAACTTACCCGACAAGGAATTTCGCTACCTTAGGACCGTTATAGTTACGGCCGCCATTCACCAGGGCTTAAGTCAGAAGCTTCTTCTACCGAAGTAGAATAACCCCCTTCCGTAACCTTCTGGCATTGGGCAGGCGTCAGCCCCTATACATCCTCTTTTGGAGTTGGCAGGGACCTGTGTTTTTGCTAAACAGTTGGCTGGGATCTTTCGCTGCGGCCCACTTTTTATAAAATAAAAAGCAGGCAGTGCTTATCGCTAACTTACGCACGCTTGTTTGCCGAGTTCCTTAACGAAGGTTCTTCCGAACGCCTGAGGATACTCTCCTCACCCACCTGAGTCGGTTTGCGGTACGGTTATCAAAATATCTCGCTAGAGGTTTTTCTTGTCACCATCTCCCTTCGAATCCCACCTTACGGCAGTCTTATTCGTAAAACTAGATTATTCTTGTGGATTTTCCTACCAAGACACTAGCAGTACTTAAACACCTATAGCCAAAAAATGCTCGAAGCTTGACAATGCGTCACCCCATTGCTAACAACAAATTGCTCTTTAGAAAAATCTAATTCACAAAGTGTTGTTTTGGGCGATATTTCGATAGTACGGGAATATTAACCCGTCTTCCATCGTCTTCCCCTTTCGGGTACGACTTAGGGACCGACTAACCCTGGGATGATTAACGTGGCCCAGGAAACCTTGGGTTTACGGCGGACAGGTTTTTCACCTGTCTTATCGCTACTCATGCCAACATTCTCACTTCCTGTCGCTCCACCAAACCTCACGGTTCAGCTTCGACGCAGCAGGAACGCTCTTCTACCATGATCGCGCTTCGCGCTCAAACTCAAAGTTAAAATCTCAAATCTTAAAATTTTTGATATCACCCCAAAGGGACTCCTCTGTTTTTGATTTTTGACTTTTGATTTTTGAATTTAAGTGCGAAGCACGATCATCCACATCTTCGGTAAATACTTTAGCCCCGTTATATTGTCGGCGCAAAATCGCTTGACCAGTGAGCTGTTACGCTATCTTTAAAGGGTGGCTGCTTCTAAGCCAACCTCCTGGTTGTTTAAGCAATTTCACATCCTTGCCCACTTAAGTATTATTTAGGGACCTTAGATGGTGGTCTGGGCTGTTGCCCTCTCGACACACGAGCTTAGCCCCGCATGTCTGACTTGATAGATAGAAATATAAAGTATTCGGAGTTTGTTTGGGCACCACCCCCGAAGGAGCAAATGTCCATCCAGTGCTCTACCCCTTATATTCAATAACTACCAGCTATACCAAAATATATTTCGAAGAGAACCAGCTATCACCCAGTTCGATTAGAATTTCTCTGCGATCCACAGCTCATCCCGTAGTTTTGCAACACTAATGGGTTCGGGCCTCCCTACCACCTTTCGGAGAAGTTCACCCTGGCCATGGATAGATCACTGGGTTTCGGGTCTAGTAGATGCTACTAATTTCGCATTTTAATGCTCGCTTTCACTACGGCTCCGTCTTTTAGACTTAACCTTGCAACACCTAGCTAACTCGTTGGCTCATTCATCAATAGGAACGCAGTCACCCCGATAAATCGAAGCTCCTACGTCTTGTAAGCATATGGTTTCATATTCTATTTCACTCCCCTAACAGGGGTTCTTTTCACCTTTCCCTCACGGTACTAGTTCACTATCGGTGACAAGTAGTATTTAGTCTTGGAGAGTGGTCTCCCCGGATTCCTACGAGATTTCACGTGTCTCGTAGTACTTAGGAATACTGATATGGAGATTAATATTTTTAACCTACGGGGCTATCACCCTCTTTGGCAGTTCTTTCCAGAAGCTTTTAGCTAAATATTAATTTTTTTACTCCACCCTTGATATACAGATCAAGGACACAATATCCTGCAACCCTCAAAAAGCAACGCCTGTACGCTTGACACTTTTAGAGTTTAGACTCTTCCCGTTTCGCTCGCCACTACTCAGGGAATCACATACTAGCTCATAGCTTATAGCTTCTAGCTTATAGAAATTAAATTTCTAAAAGCTATCAGCTAAAAGCTAAAAGCTAACTTGAATTGTTTTATCTTCCTCGGGCTACTGAGATGTTTCACTTCGCCCGCTTACCGATTCTGACTTAAGCCAGAACAATACGACTTCATCGTATTAGGTTTCCCCATTCGGAAATCTCCGGATCAAAGGCTTTTAGGCGCCTCCCCGAAGCTTTTCGCAGCCTCACACGTCCTTCATCGGCTACTTGTCCCAAGGTATCCACCTTATGCTCTTAAATAGCGTTAATTCTACAACATTAAATGTATTAATGTTGTTATAATAATAAACCTTAATTATTTATTCTCGTTACAATATTTTTTTACTCGAATTTAAATTGAATTGATACATGAAATACTGTCGGCTGATCACAAAAATCATAAAACTATATTTCACATATCCCATATTATTAAAGTACTTAAATTAGCTTTTGGCTTTTTGTTTTTAGCTTTTAATTAAGTAGTTTATAATCTATTTCACTTATAAACACATAATTACTAATCGCTAATTGCTAAGAGCTAAATACTAATTTGCTAGCCTGACACCTTTTGTGTTGACTATTTCAACAAGGTGTCGGGCCAACAAACTAATTTTAAAATACATACTCTTATTAAATTAAAAAAACCGCTTTTAAGCGGCTTAAAGTACAAAAAAACAACACTTTATTGCCGCCTATTTTTACAAATTTTTATTATTCTTTTACACATTTTAACAGGAAAATATAAATTATATTCTGTAAGGCTAATTTTATCTAAAAAAAATACAATAGTCAATAAGATTTTTAACCTGAAAGTGGGCGTGGGGGGGCTCGAACCTCCGACCTCAGTCTTATCAGGACTGCGCTCTAACCAGCTGAGCTACACGCCCTCGTCGCAGTTCACTCTATGCTCTCCGCAAAAATTTCAATGAAATTTTTTCTTCGAGCATTCCGTAACTGCTCCTTTTAAGAAAAAATCCGACTACATATAGTTATTGTATAGATTTTTTCTTTACTCATCTTTTGTTTAATTACTTTCTTGCTTAATTGTTTTCTCTTATAATCCAGGTGTTTCAACAGCCCCTAACATAATAGCTATTTTATCTAAACCACCAAAAATGTATAAAACAGTGATCACTATAATCAAAAGTCCAATCAACTGCCACATTACATAAGTACCAGTTGGACCAAATATTTTTTCAGCCCATGAATTAGTACCGACTATTTGAACGAACCAACGATGATAAATCATCACTAAAAGGCCAAAACCTACACCTAATAAAAAAATTAAAATTTTATTGAACATCTTTGTTTTTTTATTTATAAATGGCTGCGCCATTCGTAGCTCTCTCCGAAAGAGAGTAAAGAATGGAGTATTTTGAAAATAGTTCGAACTTATTTTGCGACCGAAGGTCGCAATGAAACCCCCGCGAAAATTCAAAATTCTGAAAATTCGGAGCAGCTTCGCTGCGATCTTTAACAATTTCAAGTTTCTCCTGATTCATTATAAATCATAATGAAATATTTTTCAATCATTTTTTCGTTGAAAAAATTGAAAAATATTTCATATTGGCGGCAAATTCTTTGGAAATAAAAATTCCGCCCTAAACTTCTAGAGCGGAATTACGAATGACGAACTTTGTGTCCGATATTATCGAGTGTCCTTTGAAACCTCGATTTGGTAAAGTATGCCACGATCGTCATAGTAGTACAGCGAGACCTCAATGTTGCCGACACTGATCATGAACGGTATATGCATTCTCGAGTACTGATCCCTTAACAGCATTTGCGTCTCTTCCGGCATCGACTCCTCGAGATAGTCGATTATTTGCTGGACCCATTTGATGTCGCCCATGACTTCGGTTTCGCACGACGAGGATGAGCATCCGCAACGACCGGTATCAACTTTCATGTGATCTTGGTCGTTTTTCTCACCCACCTTACTGCCGTTGATGTAAAATGTCTTGTCGGTGGGTATTTTTGCCTTCTTGTTGGCTTTTGTCTGAGTCACAATGACTTCGGTCAGTTTGCTCAAATAGCGAGCGCTGGTCTCGGGGAAAATGGCGAATTCGTAGTGCTGCCCCAGATGACTCGAGAAAGCAAAGTCCCTTTCGGTTGCGAATCGAAGGATTTCACCCATGAGATACTTCTCTTCTGCGGTTTGGTAATCAATGACGCAACTCATCTCGGAACCACTGCAGTAATGGTTAATGAAATAATAGAGCTCGAGAGAGTCAAACCGCCCATCCTGCAAAAATTCATCCATATAAAGGCCTAGGAGCATGCTATTTTCCATGGCTCGCAGAATTAACCGCAGTTCTCCCAAGCCCCGAAACGCTCCGTCTTCCTTAACTTCCTTTTCGTAAGACGCCACGGTCGGTACTGACATCCCGGGCAGATGGTTGCGAAAGTCGTTGTTTTCTATCCGTTTCGCTTCGCCATATCCATCCACGAAAAGCTTGGCATCTCCATCGCCAGGTAGATTGGAATTAAGCGAACCGCCGATGAAAGAACCCTGACGCAACCCATCTTTCGTGAAAGACGCCCAGCCATACTTTTCGCGAAGCCAGTAGCTCCCATCTTTCTCGAGAACCACAGAACCGATTTTAACTTTGAAAACCGGCTCTTCTGCTTTCGCCATTACAGTGAACGCAAGTATTACGACCACAACAGCCAGAAACATTCTTTTCATATCGTCCTCCTTGGACAGTTGAGATTTTTGCGATTTTTTCACGGATTCGCAACCGGTTGTAAACTGTTAAAATGCGACTTCAAACACATTGTCATAATAGCACATTTTTTGAGGATTGTCAATACCCTTTTGGCTTAATTAAGCCAAACCTTAAAACAAAAAGAAATCCGTTAGGATTTCTCATAATAATTAAAAATTTTCTTTCAATATGGATTCGAGCCGATGTTTTTCCCAGGTTCTTTGACAGTTTTTCTAAAGATCGCAGCAAAGCTGCTCCGAATTTTCAGAATTTTGAATTTTCGCGGGGGTTTCATTGCGACCTTCGGTCGCAAAATAAGTTCGAACTATTTTCAAAATACTCCATTTCAGCGGAATTTGCAATGGGTTTTTGGTCGCCGCCCCACCCTCGGCGACCAAATCATAAGGAATTTTGGCTAAAAAATTGAATTGGCGGTTTTCTAAAATTATTGAAAGAAAATTTTTAATTATTATTAAGATAAAAAGGAGGTAAAAATGAAATACATTATCTATGCGAGGAAAAGTACAGAGGAAGATGATCGTCAGATTTTAAGTATTGAAGCTCAGATTACTGAGCTCAAAGAATTTACCGCCAAGGAGAAACTTGAAATTGTAGCTTCCTTTGAGGAATCAAAAACTGCCAAAGAACCTGGTCGAATGAAATTCGCAGAAATGTTGTCATTGATAGAATCAGGGAAAGCCGAAGGAATACTCTCGTGGAACCCCGATCGATTAGCCCGAAACTCGGTGGATGGCGGAAATATAATCCATATGATTGACCGAGGATTGATTAAAGCATTGAAGTTCCCTACTTTCTGGTTTGAACCCACTCCTCAGGGATTATTCATGCTCCAAATTGCTTTTGGCCAGAGCAAGTACTATGTTGATAATCTGAGGGAAAATGTTACTCGAGGGTTAAGACAGAAAATCAGAAATGGCGTCTGGCCATGCAAAGCGCCAATCGGCTATCTCAATAATCCTAAAACAAGAGGGATTGATATTGACCAAAAGAAAACCTCAAAAATCAAAAAACTTTTTGAAATGTATAGCACTGGAAATTATACCCTCAAAGATATAGCCGAATGGTGCAACAAAATAAACCTCAAAAGCAATTTGGAACAAAATACTTGTATTTCTCAAGTCCAGAGTATTTTGCAAAATATTTTCTATGTTGGACTAATGAAATACAAAGGAGAAGTCCATGAAGCCACTCACGAGCCATTGATCTCAAAGAAACTTTTTGAAAAATGTCAGGAAGTAATGAGCAAAAGAGGAAAAGTACAGGAAGTCAGAAAAAATGACTTTGCTTTTCTGGGGCTGATGAAATGCGCTTCTTGCGGTGCCTCTATTACAGCAGAAATACAAAAAGGCTATAACTATTACCGATGTACAAAAAAGAAAGGTCAATGTAGTGAAAAGCATTACCTCCGAGAAGAAGAACTCTTTAGCCAAATGAAATCATTTCTTCAAAAAGTTTCTTTGTCGAGCCAAGATACGGAATGGATTTTGAGCGAACTAGACAAAGATGAACAAAAAGCAAGGGATAATTCAAAATCTTTTGTTCAAAATCTGAAAATAGAACGAAATCAAATAGAAAAACAATTAGAAAAGTTGCTCGACGCTTTTCTCAATGAGGTGATTTCTGCCAATGAGTATACTCCTAGAAAAGAAAAACTATTAAATAAAAAACTGGGGATTTCTGAAAAAATAAATGATTTTAAACAAAAAGGAGTGTCTTGGCTCGAACCGGCTCGTGAGTTTGTTTTGTCGCTCAATAAAGCTGATAAAATCTTGAAATCAGAAAATAAAAAAGAAATGATAACATTTCTGAAAAACATCGGCTCGAACCATATTTTAGAAAACCGCCAATTCAATTTTTTAGCCAAAATCCCATTCAATTTGGTCGCCGAAACCGCCGTGGCGACCAAAAACCCATTGCAAATTCCTGGGAAATGGACTACTTGAGATTTAATTGGAACCAAATCTTACAGGAATTAAGGGCTTGGCAAGAGTTACAACAGTTAAGTTTAGTCCCCTCAATATAGTCCTCTATGTTTTAATGTTTTATTATTATACTTTATTTTTAATTTTTTTGCCACCCACTTTATAATAATTTGTGAAAATAAAAAGCCCCGATTGCTCGGAGCCTTACAACCATTGATGGTTGTATTTTTTAACTTGTTCTGCCGTCCAGAAGAAAAGAAATGGTCATCTTTTGTGAAGGGTTCTTTTCCTTTATGAGCGAGTAATACAAAATGGGGAAAGTAATAAAAGCAACCCCCACAAGCATCACTCCAAGACCCAATGGCTGTGGCAGATACAGGAAGTTATTGGGGTCTTTTTCGTTTATTGCAAGTGCCCCAGAGTAAATAATCAGCAAACCCCCTCCCCAGCACCAGCAGAGCCAGAAGCATAGCCGTAAAAAGTCATAGACTTTTTTCAACATTGGTGTTCACTCTCCTTTCCTGTTGTTGTGCATCGCTTCTCTGTCATCGTGAAGATTTCAAAAATGTCTTCTTCTCGGATTTCGTTTTGGCAAAGGAATGCTCGCTTTTTACCATCTCGTGCATCCCAACTCACAATCCAGTCGCCATTGAATTCACCCCAGCCATTATCTTCGCCATACATCCAGTGGCCGTGCCTGACATCGAAAACTTGGAGTTCCTCATCGCCATCATACCAGATGCCAACTTTGGCACTGCCTCCGATTTCCATATGAGGTTCGATGCCCTCGGGACTGCTGAATGTGGCGACTTGGTTTCCTATCAAGCATTTCTTTTCACCGAATTTGTCCTCAAGATAATCGGACATTATCATATCCTTCGGCAGAAAGAAGGGCATAAACACAACCACTCCTATACTCCTGTTCTTAAAAAGCAACAAGATTGAGGCTGTGTTCATATTGAATTCGCTTTTTGGAATAATGTTTCTTGAATTGGTAATGTCCAATTATTCTCACCTCGCTTTATTGGGATTGGCTTATTATACTATAAAACAATGGCTTTATCAAGCCACAAAACAATAATCCTTTTAATTTATTCAAATTCATATTCAATTCTTTCACAGACTGGGTTTGTGCATTTGTATAATGACCTGATACCCCTTGGGTTACCTGTGGTCAACCCAGTCAATGTCGCAGATAAAGGATGGGTTTCGAGCTCAATTAAACCCGAAGTAATTACCTGTTTGCCCTTACTTACTTCAACCTTTTTTACAAATTTCATTTCCGAACCACACTCTGGGCATTTTTTTTGTTTCATATAAACACCTCTTATTAACTAATAGTTTATACTTATATTATTATCTTTAAGAAACTGGTCATAATAATAAATAAAATCATTATGCATTTTATTTAAGGCTGTTTCGGCTCCAATTAAATCTCGAGCACATAAGGCTCTGGTAGTTCTTTTATTAACAGTTTTTCGCTTTAATAGATTTAATTGTTTCTGCCAATCTCGAGGTGAAAACCTATTATATGCTATTCTGTTGGCTATAATAAAACCAGCCCCGCCCTCCCAAATAGTCGCTATGCAAGCAAAATGAACCAATTGGTTCCTTATGCTATCAATGCGTTTATATGATTTATTAAAATAGTTTATTATCTTAACCCCACCCTTTTTTTTACGAATAAATCTTTCCAATTGTTCAAAGAGCATTAAGGGAATATACAAAAGGACTATATTCTCAATTAGAGTTGTGCAAATTACTTGATAAATGGGGCTTGGAAGAAATAAGAGGCAAAAAAACATCCCCTCAATTTGTTGATAGAATTCTTGGCCGTTATCTTAAATTCTATGCGGGCATTATTGTTAACCCTTGGACACAAGAAGAAATTCAAGGATTGCATAAACCGATGATTTCAAGAGACGAGATGTATCAAATACAACTGGTTCGCTCTGGCAAAGCAAATCTGGCCAAAAGAAACAAATATAACCCTGCTTTTCCCCTCCGCAGAACAATAAAATGTTTTTCTTGTGGCAAACCACTCACAGGAAGCTATTCTCGTGGCAGAAGCGAAAAATACCCCTATTATCACTGCGTAAGCAGGAGTTGTTCGATGTATGGCAAGGGTATTGCAAAAGAAACCCTCGAGAGGGATTTTATGAACTATTTGAGCAGTATTATCCCCCAACAAAAATTCCTTGAGGTATTCAAGGCCACTGTTTTGGATTTATGGGAAGAAAAAGGAAAATGTTTTGATGATGATGCAAAAAAGCACGAAAAAAGATTGGAAATACTTACATCCAAGAGAAAAAGGATTTTTGAAATGCGAGAAGAAGGCTCTTACACAAAAGAAGAGTTTATTGAAAGAAGAGAAGAAATCGAAAACGAAATAGCAGTAGAGAAAATTGAGTTAAGTGAAACGCGAATAGAGCAATTCGATATTGAGGGTGCTTTAGTATATGCAACAAATTTTATAAGTAAATTAGACCGACAATGGTTTGATTTACAACCAAACCTCCGCCCTCGGCTCCAAAAGTTAGTCTTCCCAGAGGGAATTTCGTATCAACGCAATCAAGGCTTTGGAACCGCTAAATTAGGGCTTATCTTCCTAATAAATCAGTCGTCTGTTGGGAAAAAATCCCAAGTAATGGACCCTAGCGGAATCGAACCGCTATCTCCTCGGTGCAAACGAGGTGTTCTAGCCATTAGACTAAGGGCCCATGTCAGGATGATCTCCACTTTCGCAAGAAAATTGATTAAGATTTTCTTTCTCATGTTCCGCTATCCTTCCTCTCAAGAAAAAATCCTAATATATATTTTATGGTATAGATTTTTTCTTTATAATTTTAAACTATTCTATCCCAAAATTCAATAATAAAACTTATTAAAAAAACGTGGAATAAATCCACGCCTCTCAAGTTGTTAATTCTACCTTAAGAACTAAAAGTGGCAAGAAATACTCAATCACTCATCACAAATAATAAATTTGTGAACGACCTACAAACCACTGCTCCGCAGTGGAAGCACCAAATCATAAATAACAAATGTCAAACTATATATGTTTGTAATTTGGATTTTAGATTTTGATATTTCCAATGCGAAGCATTGGTTGTTACTCCTTAGAAAGGAGGTGATCCATCCCCACGTTCCCGTAGGGATACCTTGTTACGACTTCGTCCCAATCGCTGAATCTACCTTAGGGCCCTAAAGGGCACTTCGGGCATCCCCAACTTTCATGACGTGACGGGCGGTGTGTACAAGACCCGAGAACGTATTCAACGCGCCATAGCTGATACGCGTTTACTAGCGATTCCAGCTTCATGAAGGCGAATTGCAGCCTTCAATCCGAACTAGGAGAGGTTTTGGTGGGATTAGCTCCACCTCGCGGTTTGGCAACCCATTGTACCTCCCATTGTAGCACGTGTGTAGCCCCAGACATAAGGGCCATGCTGATTTGACGTCATCCCCACCTTCCTCCCTGTTAACCAGGGCAGTCTTATGTGAAAAATACAACACATAATGAGGGTTGCGCTCGTTGCGGGACTTAACCCAACATCTCACGACACGAGCTGACGACAACCATGCAGCACCTGTGATGCACCCTCGAAGGCTATACTATCTCTAGTATATGCAGCACCATGTCAAGCCTGGGTGAGGTTCTTCGTTTGTCATCGAATTAAACCACATGCTCCACCGCTTGTGCGGGTCCCCGTCAATTCCTTTGAGTTTTAGCCTTGCGGCCGTAGTCCCCAGGTGGGACACTTAACGCGTTTGCTTCGATTCTGATAGGGTCGATACTACCAAAATCTAGTGTCCATCGTTTACAGCGTGGACTACCGGGGTATCTAATCCCGTTTGCTACCCACGCTTTCGTTCCTCAGCGTCAAGTAGTACCTAGTAAGCTGCCTTCGCCATTGGTGTTCCTTGTGATATCAACGCATTTCACTGCTACACCACAAATTCCACTTACCTCGATACCCTTCTATTCTGGTGGTTTCCTCAACTTTCCACAAGTTGAGCTCGTGTATTTAATCAAGGACCTTCCAAAAAGCCTACGAACGCTTTACACCCAGTAATTCCGGATAACGTTTGCCACCTACGTATTACCGCGGCTGCTGGCACGTAGTTAGCCGTGACTTATTCCACTAGTACTGTATCCCTGATTTTTATTTCTAATAGTTTTTTGATTTAAAAATACCTTCCCAATATACAGATTTATTGCAAATAATTTTTAATTTCAAATTTTTAATTTTTAAATAAATCTTAAATTTAAATTTTTAAACATTATTTATAAAATTACAAAATTAAAAATTCAAAAATTTTCTGCGATCCGATATTAAGAAAACGCTTAATTTATTTTAATAATATCAAAACTATTAGCCCCAAAAACCAGGGCCTCCTAGTGAAAAGAGGTTTACAACCCGAAAGCCGTCTTCCCTCACGCGGCGTCGCTGCATCAGCCTTTCGGCCATTGTGCAAAATTCCCGACTGCTGCCTCCCGTAGGAGTCTGGACCGTGTCTCAGTTCCAGTGTGGCTGGTCATCCTCTCAGACCAGCTACCCATCATCGCCTTGGTGGGCCGTTACCCCGCCAACTAGCTAATGGGACGCGAGCCCGTCTCTTGGTGATAGCTTATAAATAGAGGCCATCTTTCCCCGCAGAACCATGTGGTCCCGCGGTCACATGCGGTATTAGCGCTCCTTTCGGAACGTTGTCCCCCGCCAAGAGGTAGGTTGCTCACGTGTTACGCACCCGTCCGCCGCTTTACTCACGTATTGCTACGCTTTCTCGCTCGACTTGCATGTCTTAAGCCCGCCGCCAGCGTTCGCTCTGAGCCAGGATCAAACTCTCCAATTGAAAGTTTGAAAACCTAACAGACGAATCTGTCAGGCGCTCGAAATCAAAGAAAATTCCAAGAGCCCAAAATTGCGACTTTCGTAACCCGCTATTTAGTTTTCAAAGAGCAAACAGTCAAAAATCCGTCAACCAACTCCCTCTCAAGGAGCGGAAGATTAACTTTAACACAACCTGAACTTGTTGTCAACAGGAAATCTGCTGATTAAGAAACCCGGCCAATTAGCCGGGTAAAGCAGCTTTTTCAGTGAGCCCGGAGCAGATCACTGCTCCGATGATCCCAATATAACAAAAACTTCACCAAAAGTCAACCCCTATTTCCAAAAATCTTTCCTCGGCCCAACCAACCCCCATCTTATCAGCGTGTTACAAGACGACCCCTGGCCCCCATCCCCCCTTTTAACCCCCGCCAAACCCCAATCCACCAAAAACCACGCCCTAAACCGTAAGACCGGCCAACCCCCTTTTTCCCCGGCGACGGCCAGACAATCATCGTCTGGCCGCATCGCGTGCGCCCAAGCCCCGAGGGCGAGCGCAGCGAGGCCCCGCTAATGTCGGAGCGGCTTGGGGCGCAGTCTCCGCCTGGGCCGAAGTCTCCTGTGACTCCAGAGGGGCGATATGCCCCTCGCCCACGGTGGGGGCGCAGCATGCCGCCCCCCTGCCGACGCGCGAGCGACTGCAGGAGCGGGCTACTTCGACTTGCCTCCTGCTCCCGGCTGCCGCAAGCTAATCCATCATATCCCGCTGAACAAGGTTGTTAATGCCCGAACTCAAACCATTCAAGCACGCCACACTCCCAAAAAATTGGGGGGTTACCAGGACATCCCCCCAAAAATTTATCGCGATTGTTTCCAACTAAGGTCATGGCAATGGCAATACCGCTTGGGAATGCGGTCTGGTGAAATATGGGGAGTCTTTTTACGTGATGAAAAAACCGGGCTTCCCTTTCCCCTGCTCAAGACGGAGAACCGTCTCTCGCGAAACCTGCCGCGCTCGGGACTGCGTCCGGCTCTCCAGGCCGCGGTCTTGCGTGAGAGTTCATGCGGGATCGGCCGGGAGAGCCTTTTGGCCCTCGACCTTTCGGACATCGTCAAGCCCTATGCTCGCAAGATGGAGCATTTGGCTCCGGTGCATGACGGGGGCAGTGGCGGGATCGGGAACGGTTATTGGTTGTGCGAGGTGATCGGGGTGGAGGGCGATGAGGCGGAGACCACGCCGTTGTACCGTGACTTGTACTCGCAGAAGGCGCCGGACTTTGTCAGCGAGAACGACGAGATTTTGCGGGCGGCGCGTCGGGTGAGCGGGTCGGACTCTGGCCGGGGGATTATGGTGATCGACCGTGGCGGGGGCCGGGGGGAGTTGTATGATGAATTCCAATCTGACAACGTCCCTTCATGGCGGTTTCTCCTAACTAACTTTTGTCGGTTTGCTGATCTTAGGATCAACAAGGATGAAACGACACCCGCTTAACAACCTTCGACTACGAGTGGGACAGCCTCCACCAAGCGGCGTATCGGTTTCCCAGAACGGGACTAGCCCGAAGCGGTCCGGTTCGGCTTTGAACCGGAACAGTCTGAGTTGAGCGAAGCGGTCAAAGGGATTGTTGCGATCCCTGCGTCAGCTGACGCTCCCCTACTGCGGAGGCGGCGGCACGGGTTGATTTAGCGTTGTTCTTGGTATCCGAGCCCCGACCACTTAAACCCGACCACTTAAAATTGACAGGCAACTCGGGGCATGTTAGCGTATTGCTGATGGTTTCGGGCTGGCCCCGTGAAGATTGGGGTTTATCGTCTCGACGCCGGGGGTGAAGAAAGGGCATGATGACGGCAGGGGGGATAAACCCGCCCGCGATCGGGGCCCGGGAAATGGAGGTCCTGGCGGAAAAGCTTCGTCGGGAGCACGGGTTCGACCTCCTTTCCTACAAGCCCCGGCTGCTGCGGCGGCGGATTCAGTCCCGGCTCCGGGTGCGCGAGTGCCCGGACCTGGGCGCTTACCTCAAGCTCTTGCGGGCGGACTCAGAGGAGCTTTCCAGTCTGTTGCGGACCCTTACGATCCACGTTTCGGGTTTTTTCCGGAACGAGGAGACGTTCGAGTTTCTGCGGGAGCGGGTTTTTCCCGGGCTGATCCGGTCGCGGTGGGAAGACGGTCAAGAGTTGGTTTTGGTAAGCGCGGGCTGCGCTGAGGGCGAGGAGCCTTACAGCCTGGCGATGCTGCTGCACCGTCATTTTGGTCGTGAGATTGCGGGACTTCCCCGGCGGATCATCGGTCTGGACGTGGACGGGGAGGCGGACGCGGACGCCGATGCCGA
>Ga0101944_10002048_pt1 | contig 35439 bp, 27 predicted proteins | sample DewCreD2012metaG_FD_75245 | JGI IMG/M metagenome (GOLD analysis project Ga0101944, IMG submission 75245) | Hot spring sediment bacterial and archeal communities from British Columbia, Canada, to study Microbial Dark Matter (Phase II) - Dewar... ... | reverse complement strand
TACCATCCTTTTGAAGAATTCGTAAAATCTTTAAATCAGTTTCATCTAACATTATTTACCTTTAGAATTTTTGAGGGCAAATATAGGAGATTATTTTAAATTGCCAAATTTTTTAAGGATATTTTTTTATTATACCTTAAAAATTTTAGATAAACGTTAAATTTTAATTATTTTTTTATACCGTGTGGAGTGCAAAAAATCTTGCTTTTTTTTATTTCTTCAAATAAATCTAAATTTATTTTAGGTCTCTCTTGGAGTTTATGATAGAGATGAAATTGAACTGCGGAATGATTTATTGATTTAATTTTTTTGCCAATCAACTCTAATCTGTATTGAATGTCGGTATCTTCTCCGATTGATGGAGCTTCATATCTTTCATCGAATCCGTTAATAGAAAATATGTCTTCTTTATGAAGTGAAAAATTACAACCCAGCAAACCTCTTGTTTTTTTATTAAGAATGTTCAAAAGTAATTTGTTTTGAATGAATATTCCTTTTTCAACATCCGTTGACTTACCAAAGATTCCATCCAAAATAATTTTATAAAATTGTTTTTCTAAAAATCTTTCCTGTATTTTTTTTTCGGTTAATTGATTTGTGATTTTTTCTGATAGGTTAACTCTTCTCCCAGTTATTACAAAATCTTTTTTTGCATTATTTAAGTGGTCTTCAATAAAATTTGAGTGCGGGACACAATCTCCATCAATGAATATTAAGTAATTACTTTCAGAAGCTAATATTGCATTATTAAGAATTTTATTTTTTCTGAATCCTTTATCTTCCTGCCAGATTAGTTTAACTCTAATTGGGAAATCGAGAATTAAATTATTTAACTGTTTAATAACGAAAGGACTTGAACCATCATCGGCGATGATAACTTCTATATTTTGTTCAGTTTGAATCTTAATACCGGCAAGAACCAATTTTAAGTAATCAATTTTATTATAGAAGGAAATTATAAGAGAAGCTTTAATCATTATTAGTTAAATCCTGTTCAATCTTTTTTTTGACAATTCTTTTCACCTTACTTCTTTTATAAGTTTTATGATCATCTTCGACCTTTGGTGGTTTTTGTGGAACAGGAATCCTGATTTTATTTTTTTTAGATTTTTTCACCCTACCCTCTTTCACACACTTACTATTTCTCTTACTCTTACTCTTAATCTTACTCTTACTCTTCTCAGAAAATAGCATAAATAAACGGCGCCAACGCTGATCCTTGAGTTAAAACAATCAAGGCACCGAGCAGTACTAAGAAAATGATAATTGGCATCAACCACCATTTTTTTCGCACCTTTAGAAATTGCCATAATTCTGATAGTATAGATAACTTGCTCATAGAAATTTTTCCAAATAATTATTAAAGTTTATAATTCTTGCTTCTAATTTATCAATTAAGCATTATTTTTCTTATACAATTTATTAAAAGAAAATCTATAAACTAATCAGGAATTAAAATGCAAAAACCACGACTATCATTTTGGCAAATCTGGAATATGAGTTTTGGATTTTTAGGAATTCAATTTGGGTTCGCTTTACAGAATGCAAACGTTAGCAGAATTTTTGAAACATTAGGTGCAAATATTGAAACTATCCCTCTTCTTTGGATTGCAGCTCCTGTTACAGGTTTGATAGTTCAACCAATTGTTGGACATTTAAGCGATAAAACCTGGAATAGATTCGGCAGAAGAAGACCATATTTTCTGATTGGAGCAATTTTAGCTTCCACTGCAATTATATTTATGCCGAACTCTCCAACCCTTTGGATTGCTGCGGGAATGTTATGGATAATGGATGCTTCAATAAATATTTCGATGGAGCCCTTCAGGGCTTTTGTAGGGGATATGCTTCCATCTGAACAAAGAACTTTAGGATTTTCTATGCAAAGTTTTTTTATCGGCACTGGAGCTATCATTGCCTCTGCACTTCCATATATCTTAACAAATTGGTTTGGAATTTCAAACATTGCTCCTGAAGGTCAAATTCCTTTTTCGGTAAAATACTCCTTCTATGTTGGTGGGATTGTTTTCTTTCTTGCAGTACTTTGGACGGTGATATCTTCTAAAGAGTATTCACCTGAAGAATTGAAAAAATTCTCCGAAAGTGATAAAATTAAAAATGAAAACTTCAAGTCCTACAATGAAAAAGTTGAATCAAAAAAATTTTTAACACTTGGATTAATCTGGACTATAATTGGTTTGATTGGTTCATCTATAATCCACTTTATAATCAAAGAAGATGACTTTGGGCTTTATGTTTTATTTATTGGTTCATTCATTTTTGGATTACTTCAAATTATCTCATACTTAATTTCAAATAGTGGTAGTTATGAAAATAGTCTTGTTTCAATTTTATCAGACTTATACAAAATGCCAAAGACTATGAAACAACTTGCAGTAGTACAATTCTTTAGTTGGTTTGCTTTGTTTGCTATGTGGATTTATACAACTCCTGCAGTTACAAGACATATTTACGGAACAGATGACCCAACGAGTCAACTTTATAATCACGGTGCTGATTGGGTTGGAGTTTTAATGTCCGTTTACAATGGATTTGCTGCAATAATGGCTTTTTTTATAATTTGGCTGGCAAATAGAACAAATCGAAAGTTTGTTCATTTCTTTAGTTTGACTTTGGGTGGAATTGGTTTAATTTCATTTTACTTCATTAAAGATCCTCAAATTTTATTGATTTCTGAATTAGGTATTGGATTAGCCTGGGCTTCAATTCTTGCTATGCCTTATGCGATTTTAACCGGATCACTTCCAGCAGAAAAAATGGGAGTGTATATGGGTATATTCAATTTTTTTATAGTTATTCCACAAATTACAGCCGCAGCAATTTTAGGTTTCTTCGTGAAAAATTTATTTGACGGAGAAGCTATTTATGCTTTAATTCTTGGCGGTGTTTCAATGATAGTAAGTGGATTATTGGTAAACTTTGTTGAAGATAAAAATTAGGAATTTTGAACTTTTATAATTTTCTAAAAGTTAGAAGATTAAAAAGGAGTTACTATGAGAAAATTTGTTTTGTTTTTCAGTTTAATAACATTTATTTCTGTTTCAGTTGCCTTCACTTTTACAGATGACCCGAAAAAATCTGGTTGTCCTTATCTTAATAAAACTCAGTCCTCTGAATGCCCTTACTTAAATGGCAAATCAGGTAGTGAAAATTCTGACAAAGGTAACAATTCTTGCCCTTTTATGGATGGCAAACAGGAAAATTCTAAAAAATCTAAAGAGACTGAAAAAAAGCAACAGAAAAAATTAGAGACAATTAAAACTTAATCTCATTTTTATTGTACAAAAAGAATAATGCAGATATTGTTTTTGAATCAACTATTTCTTCTGTTCTAATGAATTCCAAAACTTCTTCAAAACTCATTTTCAATATCTGCATTTCCTTTTCGCCCTCTTCTCTATTGTGGTTTCCCTCCTTGAGATTCTTTGCTAAGTAAATGTGTAAAAGCTCTGTACAATAGCCGGGAGCAGTATAAATTTTTCCAAGATAAGAAATTTCTTCACTTGTAAAACCAGTTTCTTCTTCAAGTTCTCTTTTTGCACATTCAAGCGGGTCTTCGTTATCATCTAATTTACCAGCAGGAAATTCTATTAACTCTCTTTGAAGCGGATATCTGAATTGCTTGACCAGAATAAATTTCCCATCATTGGTGATGGGAACTACAACCGCACCACCCGGATGAATAGCAATTTCCCTAATACCTTTATTTTTTGATGAGTCATACTCGATTTCATCAACCTGAAGTTTGAGCACTTTTCCTTCATAATATACTTTAGAATCAATTACTTTTAACATAATATCATTTTCTGTATTTGGAATTGTAATAAGGGATCAATTCACTTCCAAGAAATTTTAGCATTGCTGTAATAACACCTAAATCATCAAGATAACCAATAAAAGGAGCTAAGTCAGGAATTGTATCAATTGGTGAAATGAAATAAATCAATCCTAAAATAACGATTGCTTTTCGGTGCCAACTTACAAAAGGATCCATCATATAATTAAACAACGCCATAATATCTTTGGCAAAAGAGATTTTCTTCCCGACACGCTCAAGTTTTGTCCATAAATTTTCTTCTACAAATTCTTTCTTTTCAGAAAATTCTTCTTCAACCTGCTTTTCGCTTTTACCACCTATATTAAAAGCCCCGAGATCGTTTAAATCCTCAAATATCTCATCGGTTGATGATATTACTTTTAAGTCTCTTTCCTTCATATTACGCCTCTAAATTTCCCCTTACTAAAAAATTATTTACTTAATTAAAGTAACGATTTTTTATTAAAAAATTGAATCACAAAAAATTATTTTCGAAATTTTCTGAACCAATCCAAAACAGTACTCCACCAAAGTTTTGCATTAAGAGGTTTTGCTACAAAATGTGTTTCATCGGGGAAGTATAAAAACTTTGACTCAACTCCCAATCTTTGAAGTGAAGTAAAGAGCTGAAATGCTTGTTCTTCTGAAACACGAAAATCGTAGGCACCGTGAACTACAAGCACTGGAGTTTTGCAATTGTGAATGTATCTGTGTGGTGACCATTTATGATATACTTCTCTTTTTTCCCAAGGTGTTCCACCATATTCCCATTCGGGGAACCAAAGTTCTTCGGTTGTGCCATACATACTTTCGAGATTAAAAACACCAGCGTGAGAAACTAATGCGTTGAATCTATCAGTATGACCAGCAATCCAGTTTATCATATAACCGCCATAAGAAGCACCTGCAGCAAAAGTGTTGTTCTTGTCAATAAAAGAAAAATTCTTTACAGCAAAATCATAAGCATTCATTAAATCTTCATAAACTTTACCACCCCAATCTCCTGAGATTTCATCAGTGAATTTTTGTCCATAGCCAGTTGAACCTCTTGGATTTGGTGCAACAACCACATAACCTTCGGAAGCAAACATTTGGTAGTTCCACCTGAAATGAAAATTATCTTCCCAAGCTCCCTGAGGTCCGCCGTGAATGAGAAATATCATTGGGTATTTTTTTTCTGGATTAAAGAATGGTGGTTTTACAATTATTGATTGAACTTTATCTCCGTTAGCGCCTTCACTCCAGAATGTTTCAACTGGATTCATTTCAAGTCGAGATAATACTTCTTGATTTATAGATGTAATTTGTGTCAGTAACTGGTCTTCCACTTTTAATGAAAAAATTTCATAAGGCATAGTTGCTTTTTGTTTTAGGAAAAAAATCTTTTTATCATCAGATGAAATTTTAATTTGTGCATTATAATTTTCATTGTGAAATAAAGCTATCTTACCTGTGTTCAAATCTAATTTATAAATTGCTGCAAAAATTTCATTTTGAGCAACAAAGTAAATTGACTTTGAATCATTAGACCAGATAAATTCATCAACTGAACGGTCAATTGATTCAGTTAAGTTTTTTAGTTTACCGGTTTTTCTGTCGTAAATGATTAAATCTTTTTTATCTGCTTCAAATCCTGCTCTTTTCATTGAAGTCCACGCAATGAAATTGCCGTTTGGTGAATAGACTGGATGACAATCAACTCCCTTACTTTCAGAGATTAATTTTGGAGATGATTTGCCGTCAAGTTTTAATAGATAAATTTCATTGTTGGTACTGATTGCTGTAGAAAATTCTGGATTTATAGTATAAACAATTTCTTGTTCATCTGGAGAGAAATTAAAATCATTTGCTGAACCTAATGCAAGTGGAGGGACATCTTCTGTAAATCCTTCAGTTAAATCAGTGTATTTGTTTTCTTTCAAATCAAATAAAAACAGATGACTTCTCTTATCGCCTCGCCAATCATTCCAATGGCGATACATTAACTGTTCAAATATTTTTGCTTTAACCTTACTTGACTCTGCTTCTTTATCTTTTGTTTCGTTACAGTCCTGAGTTTTGCAATCAGGATATACACTTGAGGTAAATAAAATTTTATTACCATATTTTAACCATTTATAATCTGAGACTCCACTATAAAAATTTGTGATTTGTTGTTCATTACTTCCGTCAAGATTACAAATAAATATTTGGCCATTCTTAATGAAGGATATTAAATTAGAATTAGGGACAAATTGCGGTGAGGTTTCACTTTTTTCAGAATTTAAAATAGTGCTAAAACCAGAACCATCAGAATTTATGATATAAATATCGGAGTTCCCTTTATTTGTTTCGAAGCTAAAAGATGTGGCTGCGAAAACTACTTTATCAGCAATTTTATTCACATCAAAAGAAGAGATTCTTTTCAATGCCCATAAATCTTCAATTGTAATTGCTTTTTTCTGAGCAATTGTGAATTGAAAATTTAACAGTAAGACTGTTATAAAAATCCACGGAGTAATTTTAAACAATTTTTTCATTCTGCTACCTATTTATTTAATTGAATTAATCAAAAATAAATCTCATCAGAGAGAAAGGAAAGAAACTTTGAGGGTATTTAAACAAAAAATAAAATTTTTTTATATGCCGTCAAAGTTCGGAATTTTATGTTGAGAATATTTAGAATAAAATAATACTATGGAATTTAAAGCTAAATAACCGAATCAAGAACCTCTAAAACATTATCATTTCAGATCATCTGACCAAAACAATTTTTTTTGTCTCGATATAATCGGCAGCTTGCCAACGATAGAAATAAACTCCTGATGGTAATGTAGAATTTATAATGTAGAATGTAGAATGTTTTACGGCCTCATAGTATCCATCAACTATTGTATCAATTTCTTCTCCAAGCGAGTTATAAAGTTTAATAGTTTGCCAACTGCCTACTGGCGACTGCCAACAGATCGTGGTGCTTGGATTTCCGCCAGAGGCGGATCTGCCTGTGGCAGAGAAAGGATTAGGATAGTTTTGTGATAAATAAAAATTCAGGTTTGATTTATCAATAAGATTCTCATTTGCCGAAGTAACACCCCCATTATTTGTTTTTGCAATAGTTCCATAATAAATAACTGAACCAGTCCCTCCAATAGAACCCCCAACTGCCCAACCCTTATTTTGATCAATAAAATAAATTGAATTAAAAGCTTCGATATTTCCAATCGGCAAATTTTGAGTCGTCCAATTGGAGCCGCCATTAGTGGTACGCATTATCAACCCTGAAAATCCACAAATCCAGCCAACATTTTCATTAACAAAAAAAACATCGTTTAAATCATAACCACCTGGTTCTCCTAATATTTGTATCCAGGAGTTTCCAGCATCTGTGGTTTTAAGAATAAGTTTATTATCACCAGCAATATATCCCACTGAAGAAGTTGGAAAATCGATTGAGCTTAAAAAACCATAAATTGAAGTTAGTTGTAATTCCCAATTATCGCCGCTATTTGTCGTTCTTAGTAAAATATAATCGTTGGATACCCATCCTTTATTCAAATCATTAAAATGTCAATCGAAAAATGTATGATTAATATTCGAGTATTTTAATATCCAATTGTAACCACCATCAGTGGATTTATAGATCGAATTTTCACCTACCATCCATCCATTTAGATTATCAATAAAATATACTGAATACATTTTTTTCGTGATATTAGTGTTTATCAATGTCCAGGTTAATCCTCCGTTAGAAGTTATAAGCACTTTACCACTGTCCCCAACAATCCAACCTTTGCTTGAATCTATAAAAAATACATCTCGAAGTGTTGTAGAGAGATTAGAATTAACAACATCCCAGGTTTCTCCGGAATTCGATGTGCGAAGAATTATACCTTCTGTACCGACAATAATACCATTACTGCTTGTTGCAAATGTAATTGAATTAAAAAAACTTCTTATGGAAGTAAATTCAATTGTCCATTGTGAAAAACAAACTTCTGATAATAAAATCAAAAAAAGAATCAGTGAATGTGTTTTCATAACACGCTCCAAATTAATTATTAGATTAATCCAACTTCAATAATTTGAATTTAATGTTATAATATAAGATCCAAGGTGAATCAAAATAATCTTCAAAAAAAGTTATTTATAAAAGTTCTTTTTCACATCTGTCCAAAATAAATTTATTTATGTGGCTAAAGCCTGCCCCCTACTTTTAATTTTTTTTCAGTTCACTGAAGTGAACTGCAATAAATACTCATTAGTTTTGTTTTTTATCTATTGCAGTTGGATTTATCCAACTGTTATTATAAAGACAAGGATATTATGGGTTTTAGCCCCATTTGATTAAAACCTGTTAATAATAAAATAGTAATAGTTTATTATAAGGGATTCAATTAAAAATGAATTTGTTTTTTTATTTTGAACTAAAATCAAAATTTATTGATCAAGTTTAAGAATATTTTGGACAACACTGTTCTTTTTAGGTAATTTTACAATAAAAAAAATTATGAGTGAATTTAAAGATATTTTTCTGCCAGGCGGTTTAAAGGTTTTTCGAATCCTCAGACAAAAATCCGAACTAAAAGCTAAAAAAGTTCTGATAATTGGTGAATCATCTGAAAGAATAGCTGAAAGGTTTTGGGAATTAAATGCCGAAGCGATTGATGTAATTGTGCGTAACTATGATTCTCTGCTTCAGTCAAGATTGGCATTAATGAAAGGTAAAAATATTTCAGTACGTATTAATGATTTTGAAAATACTGATTTCCCAGACAACAATTTTGATATAGTTTACTCTCAATCATCATTGTCAAATACTGATAGAAAAAGCGTAATCAAAGAGATTAAAAGGATTCTTAAACCAGAAGGAATTTTTTGTGTTTCAGAAATTACAAAGTTGAAAAATGATATTCCTGCTTTTGTAAAAAATATATTCGATAGTTCTCAAATGAATCCATTGAACCATAGTGAATTTAAAGAATATTTTTTATCAAAAGGTTTTAATTTAATTTTTGAGCAGGATTTAAGTTCATCATTAAAAGATTTTTATGAAAACATTAAAGAAAAGTTAACTGAGTATCAAAAAAACTCATCAGAAACTGAGCGAGCTTATTATAAAAAATTACTAAATAAAATTTCACACGAATCTAACGCTTATCTTAAACTTGGCGGCAGTAAATACATTGGTCTTAATTTTTTAATTTTGAAAAACAATAAATAGAGGTAAATAATATGCCAACACTTTCAATCATCTTTGGAATAATTTTAATAACTATGGGTTTATTTGGTTACTTTGGATTAGGAAGCCAGAGCATTACTGCTTTGATTCCCGCATTTCTCGGACTGCCAGTAACAATATTAGGTGTCATTGGTCTTAAAGAAAAATATTTAAAGTTAACGATGCACATAAATTCTGTTTTAATGTTGCTCGGATTTTTAGGAACGGTAGGTGGTCTTATTAAATTTTTTAAGATGCTGGGCGGAGCTCAATTAGAAAGACCCGAAGCAGTTATTGTTCAAGCAATAATGTCTGTTTTATGCTTGGTCTTTTTGATTTTTGCTGTGAAATCCTTTATTGATGCAAAAAAAAATAAATAAATTTTCAGGAATTAAAATGAAACTTAAATCAATTCTCTGGCTGATAATTTTTTTATCAGCAAGTATATTTTCAATTATTTTTTTCTTTTCGAAATCTGATTCAAAGCCAATAAAAACCTCAGGAGCATTACAAGCGATGCAATTTTGGACAGAGCGAAGAGCTTATCCAAATGACGATATCCTCCCTGATGCTTATTACAGAGCTTTTGAACAATCTAAAAATGAATTAAAGAAAATCAAAACAAATTATCAATGGCAATCAATTGGTCCTCATAACATTGGTGGAAGAACTCTTGATGTTGAATTTAATCCATTAAATCCAAATACAATTTTTGCTGCTGCTGCAAGCGGAGGAATCTGGCGAAGTTATTCCGGTGGAATCGGTACTCAAGCTTGGCAAAGAATTGAGACGGGCTACCCTGTGCTTGGAGTTAGTTCAATAGCTATTTCTCCTAATGATTCCAATATAATTTTTATCGGAACCGGAGAGGTTTACAATTATAAACAAGCTTTAGGAGGAGAGGTAATAAGAACAACTCGCGGCAGTTATGGAATCGGAATTCTTAAAACAACCGATTATGGATTAACCTGGACTAAATCACTTGATTGGGCTTATAATCAGCAACAAGGTGTTAATGATGTTGAAATTGATCCAAATAATCCTAACATAATTTGGGCTGCAACAACGGAGGGTGTTTTCAAATCTACAAATGGCGGTCAAACTTGGGATATTTCAAATAATACAATAATGGGATTCGATATGGCAATTCATCCTGACAGCAGCAATATTGTTTTTGCCACATTCGGAAATTTCTCTACACAAGGACACGGCATTTACAAAACAACAAATGGCGGTGAAACCTGGCAAAAACTAACCAATGGTCTTCCATCAAATTTTGGTGGAAAAGCTTTACTATCAATTCATCGTGATGATCCAAGAATAATATACGCTTCTATTGGAAATGGTTCCGCAAGTGGAGCGGGAACTTGGCTTTGTAAATCAACAAATGGCGGTGCAAGCTGGACAATTGTCAATACCACTGATTATGCAACTTATCAAGGTTGGTTTTCTCATTGGGTGGGAGTCCATCCAACAAATCCCAACTTCGTAATTGCAGGCGGAATTGATGTCTGGAAATCAACAGATGGTGGAACTAATTTAACTAAAAAAACTGACTGGGCTGCGTGGTATTTTGGACAGACTCCAATCGGTGGACCCGAGGGACCTCCTAACTATGTTCACGCTGATCAACATTCAGTAACTTTTCACCCTGAAAATCCCAACATAATTTATCTTGGAACTGATGGCGGCGTTTTTAGAACTACTGATGGCGGAGAAACCTTTCAAGGATGCAACGGTGGTTATCAAACTACTCAATTTTATAATGGTTTTACATCTTCAAATACTAATATCAATTTAGCAATTGGCGGAATGCAAGATAATGCCACTGCTATTTATACTGGCTCTCTTGCCTGGTATCGTGCAATTGGTGGTGATGGATGCCAAACTGGAATTAATCAGAATACACCATCTACTATGTACGGAACAACTCAGTACTTAAATATTTACAGAAGTACAAATCAAGGTGTGAACTGGACCGGAATCGGACCTACCGGTAAAGATAATGCAGCGTTTGTTGCACCTTTCGTCGTTTGCCTCTCAAATCCAAATGTAATTTATGCAGGTAGTCGTAAACTACATAAAACTACTAATGCAGGAACAAATTGGACAGCAATGAACAATAATACCGCATTAGATGGAAATGAAATTTTATCCATCGGAGTTTCTGCAACTTCTACTGATACTTTATACGTTGCCACAGCACCAATCAATTCAAGAGCGAGAGTTTTCAGAAGCACTAATGGTGGAACTACATTCACAAACATCACCGGAAATCTACCTGACAGATATCCGGATGATATTGCAGTAGATCCTACAAATTCAAAAATTGTTTACATTGTTTTCAGTGGTTTTGGTACTTCACACCTTTTCAAATCAACTAATGGCGGAGATAGCTGGATTGATATCGGTTCTCAATTACCGGATGTTCCATCAAGTGCAATTGCTATTAATCCCGATAATCCAAATCAATTATTTTTTGGAAATGACATCGGAGTTTATTTTTCTCCTGATGCTGGTTCAAATTGGTATTCAGTTAATAATGGACTTCCATTTGGCAGTTTGGTTATTGATATAAATATTCTTAAAGGACAAGATCTCGTCAGAGTCATAACTCACGGAAACGGAGTGTATCAAACTTCAATAAGTCAAATAATATCTGGAGTTGATGAAAAAGAAATTTTAGTTAAGGATTTTTATCTTGAACAAAACTATCCAAATCCATTTAACCCTGTAACTAAAATTAGCTGGCAAACATCTATTAGTGGTAAACAAACTTTGAAAGTCTATGATTTAACTGGAAAAGAGATTAAAACTCTTGTTGATGATTTCAGAAATGCTGGTAAACACGAAGTTTATTTTGATGCTTCCAATTTAGCAAGTGGAATTTATTATTATCAACTAACTGTAGGGAGTAAAGGTGAAACAAAGAAAATGGTTTTGATTCGATGAAAAAAATTATTCTGATAATTTTGCTATTAGTTTCGTTTGTATTTTATAATTGCTCTGAAAAAAAAGAAAAAATCTCCATTTCAAAACTTGAGTTGAAAATGAATAAAATAGCAACTGAATACGTTAGATTGGCTCTTGAAATCGGAATGTTTGATAAAAATTTCATTGACGCTTACTACGGACCAGACTCACTAAAACCTCAAAGCAAAGATTTAATTTTTAGTCAAACTGTTTTCGAACATCTGGATAAAAAAACCAATTCACTTCTTGATGAACTTGAATCTTTATCAGATTTCCCTGCTAATGAATTAGAAAGGCTGCGTTACAATTTTTTATATAAACAGCTTCTTGCTTGTAAAACAAAAATTTATTTACTCAATGGAATGAATCTGACTTTTGATGAAGAACTAAAATCTTTATACGATATAGAAATAGACTATAAAGATGAAAAATATTTTGATTCTGAGCTTGCTAAACTTGATAACATATTGCCGGGTAAAGGAAGTATTTATGAAAGATACATTTCATTCAGGAATAAATTTCAAGTTCCCGAAAGTAAAGTTCAAGAAATTTTTGAATTCGCCATTAAAGAATGTCGAAGAAGAACAAATGATTTTATTAAACTTCCACCAAACGAGAGGTTTGAACTTAAGTTAGTTAAAGGACAAACCTGGAGCGCTTACAATTGGTTTAAGGGTAATTCTTTCAGCTTAATAGAAATTAACACTGATTTACCAATCTATGTTGAAAGGGATGTTGATTTAGCTGCACACGAATATCCAGGTCATCACGTCCATCATACTATGATGGAGTGGAATATATATAAAAGGAGAAACTGGATAGAATTTTCAGTTTACTTATTGTTTTCTCCCCAATCAGTAATTGCAGAAGGAATTGCAAGCTACGCTCCTGAAATTTTATTCACTGAAGATGAACGCATTCAATTTGAAAAAGAATTTATTTTCCCACTTGCTGGATTGGATACCTCTCAAGTTGAATTATACTATGAGGTTATGAGTATAATTAACAAACTTAATTACAGTCTCAATAATTCAGCTAAAAATTATTTAGATGGGAACTGGAGCGAAAAAAGAACTATTGATTGGATAAAAAAATACAATTTAAAAACTGAAGATTCTGCAAAGAAATTCTTAGACTTTATTAAAACTTACAGGTCTTATGTTGTAAATTATTCAGCAGGATATGATTTAATCAAATACATAATCGAAGAGAAAAACTCTAAATCTGATTGGTGGAAAGTTTTAAATCAAATAATTTCCTCACCATTATTACCCAGTACTTTAGAAAGAATATCTGATGTTAGTAAGAACTGATGGTATAATTAAATTTTTTATCTCAATAATTGGGATTATTATAATAGCAATCACTCTACGAGAATTGAGTCACATTTTCATTCCATTTATCATTGCGTTGTTTTTATACTTCTTTTTCGAACCACTAAATAACTTCCTTGAATCGAAAAAAATACCTGAATTTATTACCACTATTTTAGATATTGTAATAACAATAGTTGTTTTATATTCTTTTGGAAGATTAATTATAGATTCGTTTGTCCAATTCAGTGATGGCTTTCCTGAATACACAAAGAAATTATCTGATATAGTTAGAAATATTTCAAAAGAAATTGGAATTAAAGATCCGTTTTTCAGATATTTTTCTTTTGAAAAGCTAATTAAATCAATTAATTTACAAAGTCTTGCCGGCGGATTGTTCACTTCAACAATAGACTTATTAGGAAGTGTTTTATTTGTATTGTTTTTTTTCGTATTTGTATCATCTGGTGAAAAGACAATTTATCAGGCAATTAAAAACTACTACATAAAAAAAAGAGTTAAGCCCTATTTGAAACAATTTCAGGAAGAACATATTACCGAAATTGATGAGAAAACAAAAAACGATTTTGATAAGCAGTTGGAAAAAATCAAACTTCAAAAAGAAATTGAATTAGAGAATACTTTCAAAGAAATAACAACTCAAATTCAGAAATACATTATTACAAAATTCGTAATAAATTTATCTGCCGGAGCTTTAACAACACTTGTATTATACTTTTACGGTTTGGATTATCCCATAATTTGGGGATTATTTGTTTTTTTATTCAATTTCATTCCAACGATTGGCTCAGCTTTAGCATTGATTCTTCCTGTTTTATTTTCTTTAGTTCAATTTGAAACACTAACTTCTGCATTAATCGTTTTTATTTTAATGGCAGTCATACAAACAATTGCATTCAATATGGCTGAACCAATGATAATAGGAAACAAATTGAATCTAAATCCGATAATAATTTTACTATCAGTTTTGATTTGGGGTTACATTTGGGGAATTGTCGGAATGCTTTTATCTGTACCAATCACTGCAATAATCAAGATTATAATCTCTAATTCAAAATCTGAAAACTTGATATTCATTACCGATATAATGAGTCATAGACAAAGGAACTAAATGCTTTACTTTATAAAAGGTTTAAAATAAAAAGACGCTCACAATTTAGGGAGCGTCCATCAATTGCACTAAAAAAAGTAATTAGTTTTTAGGTTTTGCCTCACTAACAACAATTTTTCTACCTTTAACTTCAGTATCATTTAATGCATTGATTGCTGCAGATGCTTCAGCTTCGGTCTCATACTCAACAAAACCAAAACCTTTTGACCTGCGTGTTTGCTTATCGGTAATAACTTTAGCTGATTGCACATTACCGTATGGTTCGAATAATGATTTTAATTCAGCATCATTTACCGACCAGGGAAGACTCCCTATGAACAATTTAGTACTCACAAAAGAACCTTTAATTAATTGAACAAATAACGCCTATAAGGCATTGGAAAAATAATATCACACAGTTTAGAAACAAAATTATTTTTAGAATTCTTTTGAAAATTTCTTTTGCAAAGAATAAAAATATCAGACATAGGTCTTTAAAGTGCTTCATACTATTTGGCATTGTCATTGAATTATTTTGTATTGATTATTGAAGATTGTGGCTTTAGTAACTAAATCTTCGTAAAAAAAATAACAATATCATTAACAAGGTGCGTAGCCCTGAAATAAATTGAAGATTCGATGAAAAAATTTATTTGAGTGTTATCATTAGAAAGATTTCAGGGCTAACGCCCCTATGAAATCTATTAGATAAAAATTGCTATTAAGATATTAGGGCTAAAGCCCCTTTTAAATTTAAAGAAGAAATAATTTGACATAATAAGGCGAATTCAGTTAAACAAGTTATTTGAAAAATCTATGAATGATAATATTCAAGATGACAAAAAATAATCTTTTACAAGTCTCTTCAAGATAGAAGATTTTCTATCGCTTGAGAAAGGCTTTCTAATGGATTAATTTTAATCTTATTTGATTTATTTATGCCTTTAAAGTTATTTGAGGGCACAAAAATTTGATTAAATCCGAGTTTTTCTGCTTCTGATATTCTCTTTTCAATTGAAGAAACACTTCTCAACTCGCCTCCCAAACCAACCTCACCAATTGCAATAGATTGATTATCTAATGCAGTATCTTTAACACTTGATGCAATACTTAAACACACTGCTAAATCTGCTGCCGGCTCTGATATTTTAATTCCACCAACAATATTGACAAATACATTTGCTGCAGAAACTTTTAAACCGGCTCGCTTTTCCAAAACAGCTAATAAAATTGATAATCTTCTTTGATCAAAACCATTAGAGACTCTTTGAGGATAACCATAATTGGAAGGAGTAACCAATGCCTGAACTTCAATCAATATCGGACGAGAGCCTTCAATCATTGCAGTTACAACGGAGCCTGGATTTGTCTTTTCTCTTTCACTTAAAAATAGTTCACTTGGATTTGTTACTTCAATCAAACCGCTTTCTCTCATTTCAAAAACACCAATTTCGTTTGTGCTTCCAAATCTGTTTTTATTTGCTCTAAGTATTCTAAACGAGTGATTTAATTCTCCTTCAAACTGAATTACAGTATCAACCATATGTTCTAATATTTTCGGACCCGCTATATTTCCCTCTTTGGTTACGTGCCCGATTAAAATTACCGCAACATTTTTTGATTTAGCAAAATCTATAAGACTAACAGTGCATTCTCTGATTTGAGTAACCGTGCCTGGAGAGTTTTCTAAATCATTTTTATAAATTGTTTGAATAGAATCAATAAAGATCACTTTGGGCTTTATCTTATCAGCAATAGTTAAAACCTGATTTAATTCCGTTTCTGAAAGAATAAATAATGAATCAGTTTTTATATTAAGTCTAGAAGCTCGAAGTTTTATTTGTTTTTCAGATTCTTCACCTGAAACATAAAGTATTGATTCACTTATGAGAGAAGTAGATTGAAGTGCTAAAGTTGATTTTCCAATACCCGGATCTCCAGCCAACAAAATTACACTTCCGGGCATAAGTCCACCTCCCAAAACTCTATCCAATTCTGAAATTTTGGTTAAGATTCTATCATCTTCTTGAGCAGAGATTTCATTTAACTTATAAACTTTCGCGTCAGATTTAATTGAAGCAGAAGTTTTTTTTGATGCTTCAACAATTTCTTCAACGAAAGTATTCCACGAATCGCATTCGGGACATTTGCCAAGCCATCTTAAACTTTCGTAACCACAATTATTACAGATGTATTTAATTCGTGTTTTTGACATTTTAATCAATTAACAAACGAATGTATAATTTTTTCTGCATTAGCAAGAAGTTCAGGGATTTTGTTAACATCTTTTCCGCCAGCAGTTGCAATATTTGGCCTTCCACCACCTGCACCTCCGACTATTTTTGCTAATTCACTTACAATTTTACCAGCGTTTAATTTCTTCTCAGAGATTAAATCATCAGTTACAACCACTATGATTAAAACTTTTTCATTTTCCTGAGAAACAAGAATTCCAACTCCACTTTCTGCTCTGTTGCGAAGTTCACTGCCCATCATTTTCAACTCGTCAAGATTATCAGCGTGAACTTTGCCTTTGTAAATTTTTATTCCATCTTCTTCTGTGTAAAGAGAAAGAATATGATCAAGAACTTTTAATTTTTCTTTTAGTTTATACTCCGATAATTCTTTTTCATATTTTTTCTTTATGTCAAGAAGTTCTTCAATCTTCTTTTCATAATTTTTAATGTTATCAAATTGATGTTCAATAAATCTCTCAATACCTGCACCCGTGATTGCTTCAATTCTTCTGACTCCACTTGCAATCGAAGATTCACTCACAATTTTGAACAAACCAATTTCACTTGAATTGTTTACGTGAGTTCCGCCGCAAAATTCCATAGTGAAATCACCAAACTGAACTACATTAACCTTATCACCATACTTATCTCCGAAAAACATCAATGCACCCATTTTTTTTGCTTCATCAAATGGAATATTTCTATGATGAATTTTCGGGAGGTTTCTTCTTAACTGCTCATTAACTAAGGATTCAACATCTTTCAACTCTTCATTAGAAAGTTTGGTAAAATGAGTGAAATCAAATCGAAGTCTATCAGGTCCGACATAAGAACCTGCTTGTTGAACGTGAGTTCCGATAATTTTTCTTAATGCTTTGTGAAGAAAATGTGTCGCCGAATGATTTCGCATTATATCCCAGCGTCTTTTATCATCTACCTGCGAGATTACTTTTTCTCCAGTTTTAAATAAAGAGTTTTGACCTTCGATAATGTGAACAACAAAATCATCAACTTTGCTTACATCCAAAACGTTAAAATTCTCATTATCATAGATAATTTTTCCAGTATCGCTAATTTGTCCGCCTGCTTCAACATAAAATGGAGTTTTATCAAGAATCAATAAAGTTTTATCCTTTTCGTTCTTGGCACCAATTATTTGAGCTTCGGTTGAAAGTTCATCGTATCCTGTAAATATTGTTTCCTTTTGATTAGTGAGATTGAAATCTTCTATTAAATTTTTAGTAATGTTAATTGATGAAAATTTTTCTTTGGAAGCTGCCCGTGCTCTTTCACGCTGTTCTTCCATTAGTTTTTCAAATTGAGTTTCATCAACAGCGAAGCCAATTTCTTTAGCCATCAAATTTGTCAGATCAACAGGAAATCCATAAGTATCATAAAGCTTGAAAACATCCTCACCAGGAATTACTCTTTGATTTTGCTTATTTAATTTTTTTATAACTTCTTCAAATAATTCAATTCCTCTATCAAGAGTGATATTAAAGCTCTCTTCTTCTGCTTTAATTACTTTTTTTACATAATCTTTCTTTTCGGAAATTTCTGGGAATATATCGCCCATCGTTTCAACTAAAACATCTACTAATTTAAATAAGAAAGGGTCTTTAAGATTTAATTTTCTTCCGAATCGTGAAGCACGTCTCAAAATTCTTCTAAGAACATATCCTCTTCCTTCATTGCCGGGAATAGCTCCATCTGCAATTGCAAAGGTTAAAGCTCTTATATGATCTGATATAACTCTCATAGGAACTTTGTCTTCTTCTTTATCATAAGGAATATTTGAAAGCTCAACTATTTTATTTATCAATGGAGAGAATACATCAGTATCATAATTTGATTTTTTATTTTGTAAAACGGCACAAACTCTTTCAAAGCCCATACCTGTATCAACGTGTTTTGCTGGCAGTTCGTGCAACTTTCCACTTTCATCGCGATTGTATTGAATGAAAACCAAATTCCATATCTCAATACAATCAGGTGAGCCTGCATTAACTAACTCAGGATTATCATAATCATCAGAAATGTTAATGTGTATTTCAGAGCAAGGACCACAAGGACCGGTATCTCCCATTTCCCAAAAATTATCTTTCTCATCAAATCGCAAAATGTGATTTGGATTTATGTCTGTAAATTCTTTCCAAAGATTAAAAGCTTCATCATCTTCTCTAAAAACCGTTGCCCATAATCTTTCCTTTGGAAGTTTCCAGATTTCTGTAAGAAGTTCCCACGCCCATATAATTGCTTCTTTCTTATAATAATCTCCAAAAGACCAGTTGCCAAGCATTTCAAAAAAAGTGTGATGATAAGTATCGTGACCAACTTCTTCGAGGTCGTTATGTTTACCGCTAACACGAATACATTTTTGTGTGTTTGCTGCTCTTTTATATTCTCTGGTTCCGGTTGCTAAAAAAACATCTTTAAATTGATTCATTCCGGCATTGGCAAAAAGTAATGTTGGATCATCGAAAGGAACTACGGGCGATGATGAAACTATTCTATGCTCTTTACTTTTGAAAAAATCTAAAAATTGTTGTCTAATTTCTCTTGAAGTCATATTTCCCTAATGTTTAATTTTTGAGTGGTAAAAATAAAAAACCATTTCCATTATCTTAATATTTCAAAACATTGTTAGAGACTTTTACATCCGGGATGTTTTCGTCTCCTAAAATAATTTCATCGAAGTCAACATACTCTGCTGCTACTTCATAAAGTTGATTTCCATTTTTCCAAACGTCAGCTTTGAAATGATAATCTTTTACAACTTTATTTTCCTTTAGGAATTTTAGTTTGATAGGAACCGGAAGTCCACCAATCTTTTCAACGACAACTTTAATTTTATTTTTCTCCTTCTTGTAAGATTTTAATCCTAAATCAGGATAAGTAAAATCAAAGAACCAAGGTTTGAAAAACCAATTCAGATTTTCACCGACAGCAGAATTAAAACAATTAAAGAAATCCCAAGGAATAGGATGTTTCCCCCTCCACAAATCCATATAATGATGCAAAGCTTTTTTGAATAATTCTTTCCCCAATAAATCATAAAGCATATCATAAGCAACACTCGATCTTGAATACGCAGAAATTCTATATGAAGAACCTCGTAAAAGAAATGATGGAACAATTAGCGGCATTTCAATTTCATTACCAGCAATCATATTGAATGATGATATATTTCTTGTTCGGTGTTTAACTTCGCTGACCATCCTGTCCTGAAAATCCAAAGGGAAGAAAACTGCCCAACCTTCATCCATAAAAGCATATTTACGTTCATTTATTCCCATCATAAAAGGCATATACTGATGAGCTATTTCGTGCGCGGTAACTCCAACAGTACCAGCTTTTGAACTTGCACTTCCATTATTTACTATCATCGGATATTCCATTCCACCAGAACCATTCCATACATTGCAACTTGGATATGGATAAGGATATCCTGGCATTTCTTCTGAAAAATACTTGATGCTTTCTTTCGCATAATAAGTTACATCGGGAAAATCTTTAGATGATTCTCTGTAGGCAGCGCAAATATATACTCTGTTTCCATCGGGAGACAAATAACTTGTAGCATCCCATAGATAATTATTGCTCATTCCAAATGCAAAATCAGGAACTTCTTCCGCTTTGAATATGAATGTGTGTTTACTCTCTTTTGATAAATATTTAATTGAATTTGATTTGTCTTCGGCTTTGAAAATTCTGATTATCTCATCAGAAGTTTTTGCTGTTTGATATAAATCTAAATATTCCTTAGATAAAATCTCCTGAGGATTCTGCCAAACTCCGGTTGCCCAAATGTGATAATCATTTGGAACAGTGATTTCAACGTGATAATTATTAAAATCATTATACATTTCCGTATAGCCAGTATATTCTTGAGTATCCCAACCATCTATATCGTCATAAACTGCAATTTGAGGATACCAGTATGCAATAAAAAATGAAGTTGAATCGTAAGTACCAAATCTTGCAAAGTTTGTTGATGGCAATTGAAAAGACCAATCAATCTCAAGTTCAACTTGTGAATTTGGTAGAAGTTCTTCATCTAAAAATAATTTTGCATTCGTGCTGGTATAAATCAAAACTTTTTTATCTGTAATATCAACTTGTTTAGAGTTAACAGAGATTTTTTCAATTTTAACTCCATCAGTAATTCCTTTTTCAGAAATGTTAAAATCTCTTGTGGCTGTTGCTTTAGTAATATTTGGATATAACCTTAAATAAATATCTGTTAAAGAATTCGGACTGTTATTGAAATAAATGATTTTTTCTGTTCCGGTAATTGTTCGGGTTTTTGGCTCAACAGAAACTTTTATGAAGTAGTCAGATTTATTTTGCCAATATTTAATTCCCGGCTTACCATCATTGGAGCGTGTATTTTTTGAATAGGCATTGTTAATATTTAATGGCTTGTATAACTCCTGTGAATATAACTTAATGAATAACAAAACAGCTAAAAGTAAATATCTCAAGTTTCCTCCTGAATGTTATTAAAAAGACTTGTTGTTTCGTTAAATTTTTTCTTTCCGAATTTTTTATAAGCAAGATTAGTGGCTTCTCTGCCGCGTGGAGTTCTTTGAATAAAACCTTGTTGAATTAGAAATGGCTCATAAACTTCTTCAATTGTCCCGGGCTCTTCATTTACTGATACAGAGAGCGTATTCAATCCAACAGGACCGCCATTATATTTCTCAATTATTGTAAGTAAAATTTCTTTATCCATTTCATCAAGACCTGATTCATCAACCTCGAGAGCATTAAGTGCTTTCTTTGCAATCTCTAAGTCTATTTTTGTTTTATTATCAAAATCCGCAAAATCTCGTGTTCTTCGAAGCAGCCTGTTTGCAATTCTTGGAGTACCACGAGAACGTTTGGCTATTTCTTCGGCTGCATTTTCATCAATTTTAATATTAAGAATTCCGGCTGAGCGTAGAACAATTTTTTTCAGAATTTCACTATCATAATAATCCAATCTAAATTTTATTCCGAATCTATCTCTTAGCGGTGAAGTTAACATTCCTGCTCTTGTTGTAGCACCCACAAGAGTGAATTTTGGCAAACTTATTTGAACTGTTCTTGCATTCGGTCCGCTTTCAATCATAATATCTAATTTAAAATCTTCCATTGCTGAATAAAGATATTCCTCTACCACTGGACTTAAACGATGAATTTCATCTATGAAAAGAACAGATTTTTCTTCAAGATTAGTTAAAATTCCAGCCAAATCACCCGGCTTTTCTAAAACCGGTCCTGAAGTTACTTTCATTTTGACATTCATTTCTCTAGAAATAATATGAGCAAGAGTAGTTTTTCCCAATCCTGGCGGACCAGTTAATAAACAATGGTCTAAAGCATCGTTTCTTTTAATTGCAGCAGTAATAAAAACATTAAGATTATCGGTTATCTTATCCTGTCCGAAAAATTCATTAATCTTTTGAGGTCTAATGTTTTGCTCGAACGATTTATCTTCATCGTTTATGTTAGGATCTGTATTTGTTCTTTTAGGCATTTTAGGTTACAAGTTGTTTATTTTTAATTTTTAGTTTACTTAATAAAATTACCATAGATACCATTAAAATAATCATTAAAACTGCTGAAATAATTGTTAAAGTTGGATTTAATTTATTCCCCCAAAGAATTATCAATCCGGGATTTATTACACTTCCGTAAAGAATAAGTAAATGAACGACATAAATTAAAAGAGTATTTCTTCCAACTAAAATTATTATATGCGGAATTGATTGTATTGATTGAGAGATTAAAGAGACAAAGCCAGTTAGAACGAGAACAAACCCAACTCGGAAAATAATTGTTAAATAATCATAAGAATCAAAGTGGACTTTAGTTGTAGAATTAACCATAAAATTAAAAGCATAAACAAAAATTATTAAGAAAGCCCCAATTAGAATAGTTCTAATGCTGAATGAGGTAGTTCTGAAAATTGTTGGATTTTTTGCTAATCTACTTCCAAAGATTGCACCTAATAACATATAACCAGCCCAAGGAAAAAGTGGGAAAAGAGAGCCAGCACCAGGATAAAAATAATTCGCAATAGGTTTAGGCAGATAAGCTAACCAATCAATATTTTTGAAATATTGTGTTGGTACAATAAAAATCAATGCTGCAATAAAAAATGTTGCCGTATCGCCTATTTTGATTTTTTCTGAGATAACCGCAAACAACATTATGAAAAACAATCCAAATCCGATAAGATGTAAAACATCAACGGTATAAAAAACATTCAATTGACTTTCTGTAATATATTGAAAGTTAAATGGATTTAAGGTTGGAAATCTTAATAAATACCCAATCGTCAATAACAATAAAACTCTTTTTAATCCTTTAATAACTCGCGGGTTTACTTCAAAAGGTTCATCAACCAATCTGAATAAATAAGTAAAAACTGTTCCTGAGGTAAACATAAAAATCGGGGCAGTCATTCCTCTCATAAAATGCCAAATAGAGTAAGATAAAGATTCATAACTTCTAAATTCATTAGCTAACAAAACATCCACTGTATGCCCCTGAACCATTTGCAAAACCGCAAAAGCTCTCAATAAATCAATAAAAATTATTCGTTGTTTTTTTTCTGCTTTACTCATTTTATTATTGAAAATAATAGGCGTGTAAAGATAAGAAGAGTAAGAGATATAGAAAAAAGCAAAGCTGCCTTAAAAGCAAAGTTAACTTCCAAGACAGCTTTAAAGATTGGTTGATTTTATGAATAAGTTTTTGTTAAATTATTTTTTGTCATCATCAACAACTTCATAAGATGCATCCTGTACATCATCTTTTTTATCCTGTTTTTGATCAGAAGAACCACTTTGAGTCTGAGATGATTGATAGTTAGGAGCACCTTGTTGAGAATAAATCTGTTGAGAAATTTCATTCCAGACTTTCATCAAAGAATCAGTAGCTGATTTTATTGTTTCTGTATTATTTGTCTTAATCGCATCTTCAACTTTAGTAATTTCTGATTCTAATCTCGCCTTTTGGTCTGGATTTATTTTATCCTTCAATTCTTCAATTTGTTTTTTAGTCTGAAAGACTAAGGAATCAGCTTGGTTTTTAACTTCAACAGATTCTTTCTTTTTCTTATCTTCTGCGGCGTGTTCCTGTGCTTCACGTTTCATTTTCTCGATATCATCTTTGCTTAATCCACTTGAAGAAGTAATTCTGATACTCTGTTCTTTATTTGTCGCTTTATCTTTAGCACTGACGTGAAGAATTCCATTGGCGTCTATATCGAAAGTAACTTCGATTTGTGGAATACCTCTTGGTGCTGGCGGAATTCCATCAAGATGAAATCTTCCAAGCGTTCTATTATCAGCAGCCATTGGTCTCTCACCTTGAATTACGTGAATTTCAACTGATGGTTGATTATCAGCGGCAGTTGAGAAAATTTCACTCTTTTTTGTTGGAATTGTAGTATTAGCTGGAATAAGTGTTGTCATCACCCCGCCGAGAGTTTCAATACCAAGTGAAAGTGGGGTAACATCAAGTAATAATACATCTTTTACATCACCAGCCAAGACACCACCTTGAATAGCCGCGCCAACAGCAACAACTTCATCAGGATTTACGCCTTTATGTGGGTCTTTTCCAAAAATTTTCTTAACTAATTCCTGAACCATAGGAATTCTTGTTGAACCACCAACAAGAATAACTTCATCAATCTGACTTGCAGTAACGCCAGCATCTTTTAATGCTTGCTCACAAGGGATTCTTGTTCTCTCAACTAAATCATGAACAAGTTGTTCAAATTTTGCTCTTGTTACAGAGATATTTAAATGTTTTGGACCGTCTTGTGTCGCAGTAATAAATGGTAGATTTACATCTGTTTGCATTGAAGATGATAATTCAATTTTAGCTTTCTCAGCAGCTTCTTTTAATCTTTGTAAAGCCATCGGGTCTTTTCGTAAATCAATTCCTTCTTGAGCCTTAAATTCATCTGCAAGAAAATCAATTAATCTTTGATCAAAATCATCGCCTCCAAGATGTGTATCACCATTTGTGGACTTAACCTCAAATACGCCTTCACCAAGTTGTAATATTGAAATATCAAAAGTTCCGCCACCTAAATCATAAACTGCAACTAATTCTTCTTTATGTTTTTTGTCTAAACCATAGGCTAATGCAGCGGCTGTTGGCTCATTAATAATTCTTCTTACTTTTAATCCTGCAATCTCTCCTGCATCTTTAGTTGCTTGTCTTTGAGCATCATTAAAATATGCAGGTACAGTGATAACAGCTTCGGTAACTTCCTGACCGAGATAGTCTTCGGCAGTTTTTTTCATCTTCTGTAAAATCATTGCGGAGATTTCTGGCGGTGAATATAATCTATCACCAATTTTCACTCTCGATGTATTATTTTCACCTTTGACAACTCCATAAGGGACTTCTTTTCTTTCTCTTTCAACCTCATCAAAGAATCTTCCCATAAATCTTTTAATAGAAAAGATAGTATTCTTTGGATTTGTGATAGCTTGTCTTTTTGCTGGCATACCAACTAATCGTTCGCCAGTTTTTGTAAAAGCTACAACTGATGGTGTAGTTCTTCCACCTTCTGAATTTGGAATTACTACTGGGTCATTCCCTTCCATCACTGCAACACAGGAATTTGTAGTTCCTAAATCAATTCCGATTATTTTACTCATTATTTTCTCCAATTTATGTTTTTAAAATTTGCTAATACTGTGCAATCAATATACCAAAGAAAAAAGTTTGTTTTTTATTATTTTTTCAAGAGATTGAAGTTTTTTGTTTATTTGTATATGACAATTTTTCATTATAATATGTCTTTTCATCATATTGGTGTGAATTTTTGTCTCTGTTATGTGGTTAATTATTAAACTATTTTTGTTAAGTAAAATGGAGAATTTATGTTCAATTTAGAAAGTTTCGGTATTAAACTAAATACTGATTATATAGGAAGAAATTTTATTTATTTCGAAGAAATTGATTCCACAAATACATATCTTCTAAATCAAGAAAATAAAATTGATATTTCAGGCACAGTAGTTTTAGCTGAATTTCAGACAAAAGGCAGAGGAAGAATGGATAGGCACTGGAAAAGTGATTCAGCCCAAAATTTAACTTTTTCGGTTCTTTTTGTTAATAATAAAAGTCTTTTTGAATCTTTAAATTTTCTTAATTTCTCTGCAGCCTTAGCAGTTGCATCTTCTATTGAAAATCTGTATCAACTTAAACCTGAAGTGAAATGGCCAAATGATATTTTAATTAATAGAAAAAAAACTTGTGGTATTTTGATTGAAACTGTAACTACTAGGAATGAAATAGAGAAAGTTGTAGTTGGTATTGGTATTAACGTTAATCAAAGCCAGTTCACTGGAGAATATAATTACCCCCCGACAAGCATAAGAATTCAATTAGGTAAAGAAGTTGAAAGAGAAAGATTACTCGCAGAGATATTGAATAATTTTGAACACTACATAAATAAACTTAAAAGCAACAAAGAAAGTATCATCAATGAATGGAAGACGAGATGTAAGATGATAGGAGAAAAAATTTCTGTGAGGCTAAATAATGAAATAAAATACGGCATTTTTGATGATATAGACAAAAACGGATTTTTGCTTTTGAGAACAAAAAAAGGTTTAGAGAAAATCACTGCCGGAGATTTATTGGCTCAGTAGATTTTACCATTTTTTAAAGACTTTTTAAAAATTAGTCTAATATCATCTTGAGAACGACAAAAGATAACAAATTTAACCAAAGTTACACCTCGACTAAGCTCAGTGTTCTTAATTCATTAAGATTAATTTTTCAAAAATCTCTTTTTATTTGAGAAGATTAAGTACTTTAATGATGTTGTTTCTTAAATCTTTTCTATGAGATATAAAATCAATAAATCCTTTTTCCAATAAAAATTCTGCTTTTTGAAATCCTTCAGGTAAATCCCGGCCTATTGTTTGCTTAATTACTCTTGGTCCGGCAAATCCAATAAGAGCTTTAGGTTCAGAAATATGAATATCGCCCAGCATTGCATAACTTGCTGTAGTGCCTCCAGTTGTAGGATCAGTCAAAACCGAAATGTAAGGAATTGAAGCTTCTGATAATTTTGTTAATCTTGCACTAATTTTTGCTAACTGCATAAGAGAGTAAGCTCCTTCCATCATACGAGCTCCACCACTTCGGGAAATAATTATTAGAGGTATTTTCTCTTTATATGATTTATCAATTATTCGGGAAAGTTTTTCACCAACGACTGAACCCATACTACCACCAATGAATTCAAAATCCATACAACCAAAAGCAACATCTATATTATCTATTTTGCCAACACCTGTTCTTACAGCATCGTACAAATCGAGTTTTTTGATTGTATCAGCTATTCTGTCAGTATATTTTTTAGTGTCAGTAAAATTAAGAGGATCAGCTGAACGCATTTTCTTATCCATTTCCTTAAATGTCCCATTATCAAAAAGGAAAGAGATATATTCTTTGCTTCCAATTCTCCAATGATAATCACATTTAAGGCAAGTCCAGTAATTTAATTCTAATTGCTTTTTGTGAATTATTTCACCGCAAGATGGACATTTCTCCCAAAGTCCATCAGGTAATTCTTTTTTCTGAGTTTCGGGGTCAATATTCTGTTTTGATCTTTTAAACCAAGGCATATTTTATTAATTCTTTAAAATTTCTGCAAAAATGGTAAGGACTTTATTTTCTTGTTCAACATCGTTAGAAACAATAGTGATGGTTCGACTCATTTTTCCGACTCTGTTCTTTGTATCCAGGTCAATTTTCAAAGTTCCGGTTTCACCTGGTTTTAAATTCGGACTACTCAACATCGCTGCTGTACAACCACAAGAGGTTTTAATATCTTTAATTTCAAGTTCAGATTGTCCTTTATTAACAAGTTGGAAAGTATGGCTTACCACACTTCCCTCTTTAACTTGACCGAAATTATATTGTGTTTCAGGCAAATAAAGAAATGCACCTGTTTTTTGTTTTTTTTCTGGTAATAGAATATTACAACGAATATTTAATTGAATTTCTTTTCTATCCGCATCATTTGATGCAACATAAACAGTCTTTAATTGAGGTCCGACTCTGCCTTTTGAATTGAATACTACTTTTATTTTTGTAGATTCTCCCGGCTTAAGTTCTTTTTTATCTGGCTGAGCTGCAGTGCATCCACAAGAAGCCCGAACATCTGTAATTCGTAAAATATCATCACCACTGTTAGAGATTACAAAAGAATGTGATACCTCTTCCCCTTGAATTATATCACCAAAATTATGCTCCGGTGATTGAACACTAATCTTAGGACCAATTAGTTGAGCAAATACAGAAAAACTTAAAACGACAAAAAAGAAAAGAATATTTTTAATCATTTCTTGTCTCCTTTACTATAAAATCTTTAATATAATTTGGTTCTAAAAAATCAATATCTGTTAATAACTTTTCAATGCCAAAATTACTTGCCCACTTGGCAACATATTCTGCTGATGGAGCAGATATTGTTTTTAAGTTCTTACTTAAGTTTCCAAAAATCAGACAATCTTCTAACGTATTCAACTCAGATTGACTGATTAATTTTAATTCTCCATCAAATATATAATTAATACCATTAACAAAAAATTTAGCGAAATAACATTCATCTTTATTTGCTTTATTGGCGATATTAAATTCCGTTCTATCAGGGAGAAACGAAGAGATTTGATATGCCAGTGCTTCAAAAGTTGGCACAGGAATAATTGGAATTTTTAATCCGGCAGCTAAACCTTTTGCTGCTGATAAACCAATCCTCAAACCAGTGAATGAACCAGGACCTATCGAAACAGCAACTGATTTGATTTGACCTAAATCTATTCCTGAGTGCTGCTGAATAATTTCAATTTGCTCAAATAGTTTTTCCGAATGAGAGTGAGATTGATTTGTTTCAACCAGATAGAATTCATTGTTTTCTAATAATAAACAAACGCTGCAAATTTTATCTGAAGTTTCTAAAGCCAATAGTGGGGAAATTTCACTCATATTTTCTAATTACAATCTTTCTTGTATCTTCTTCTAAAAAGTCTATTGAAATTTCATATCTGGAATGAGGAAGAATCTCGGGAAACAATTCCCCCCATTCAATAAAGATAATTGCTTCAGTATCAGATATATAGTCTTCAAATCCAATGTCGTGTAGTTCATTTATAGAATTTATTCTATAGAAATCAAAATGATAGATTTTTCTATCACCCAAATATTCATTCACTATTGCAAAAGTAGGACTGGATGTATTAGAAATATTAAAGTACTCAGCTATCTTTTTGACAATAAAAGTTTTTCCTGTACCCAACTGACCATTTAAAACAATAACACTTCCAGGTTCAATTTCTTTTATAAAATTGAGTGCTATGCGTTTAGTTTCTTCTTCAGATTTTGAAATATGTTCACTTTTTTTGATTATCATTTTGGTTCTAAAGTTAAAACCGGAAGAATCATCTCTTCCAGTGATATTCCGCCATGCTGAAAAGTATCTTTATAGTATGAAAGATATTTATGATAATCTGTCGGATAAACGAAATAATAATCTTCCTTAGCAATGATATAATTAATTGTTACTCCAACTTTCGGAAGTTTATAATCTTCACTGTTTTTAACAAATAAAGCCTGCTTATTTTCAGCTTTTAGGTTTCTTCCAAATTTAAATCTCAGATTTGTTGAAGCTTCCCTATCGCCAAGCACTTTTGCTCCTCTCAAACACCTTATACTGCCGTGATCAGTGGTTAAAACAATTTTAACGTTCTTCATTTGAGAAATTGCTTTTAATACATTAAAAAGGTAAGAATGAATAAACCAACTGTTTGTTAAAGATCTATAAGCAGATTCATCAGGAGCAATTTCTTTTAAGATATCTAAATCTGATCTTCCGTGAGCAATCATATCAAGAAAATTTACAACCACAGCAGTCAAATGGTTATTCTGATAAGAAAAAATATTTTGTTCAAAGCTTTTACCATATTCGGGGTCAATTATTTTAATGTATTTGAAGTCATTTTTTAGTTTTATTCTTTTTCGTTCTAAAAGATAGCTAAACAATTCCTTCTCATATTTATTCATTGTTTTTTCATCTTCATTTCTGTTAGTCCAATAATCCGGAAATCTTTTTTCTATTTCACTTGGATAAAGACCGCTAAACAAAGCATTCCTCGCATAAGGAGTTGCAGTTGGTAAGATTGAGAAATAATAGTCCTTTTCAATTTTATAAAATTCGCTTAAGTGCTGTTCCATTATCAACCATTGATCTAAGCGTAAACAATCTATCACAATAAAAAAAACAGTTTTATAATCATCCTGTAAATGTTTAAACAAATATTTCTCGGCTATTTCGGGACTTAAAGTAGGTCTGTTATCATTATCAGTTTTGTTTAACCAATCGGGATAATACCTTTCGACATATTTTGAAAATTCTTTGTTTGCTTCTCTAAATAAATCAGAAAGAGTTTGTTTCAAACCAAGTTCAGGATGTTTATCAAGCTCAATTGACCAATTGACAAGTTTAACATAAATATCTATCCAATCAATGTAGTCAAGATCATTGAGTAACATTTGTGAGATTCGGTTGAAATCCTGTAAATAATCTTTAGCTGCAAACTGTCCAACTATTTTTTTCGATTCCAGTATTTTTTTACAAACAAGTAAAACCTGACTTGGATTGACAGGTTTTGTAAGATAATCGTTTATTTTACCACCAATGGCTTCATTCATTAAAGACTCTTCTTCTGATTTTGTGATCATAACAACTGGAATGTTGGAATCTATTTCCTTTATTCTTGATAAAGTTTCTAATCCACCCATACCAGCCATCATTTCGTCAAGGAAAATCAAATCATAAGACTTTTCTTTAAGGGATGATAATGCGTCTTCACCATTAGTTACAGTATCAACATCATAACCTTTTTCAGATAAAAAAATAATGTGAGATCTTAAAAGCTCAATCTCGTCATCTACCCATAAAATATTTTTCTTTTCCATAAAATCCTTTTAATTGATTACGATATTAACGTCAATGCCAGCTTCATTTGTAGTAGTTGGCGGAATACGTGAAGCACCAGTAGGTTCAACAGAAGTTCGTTTGTAAAAAATAGCCAAAGTAACTTTTGCACTTAGAGTGTATTTTATTCTTGGTTCCATTGTAGTTCGGGTTGAGCCATCCTGAGGTATTCCTTCTTCGGTAAAGTTATTCATATCAAATCTTACAATGGAGTTTTTTGCCTGATTGTAGGAGAAACTTATTTCAATATCATTTTTTAGCGATACGCCAAATAATGGAATTTCAAAACCGGATTTCGAGTATTGCATTGTAATTCCAACGTCACGAGTAAAAGTTTCATTGATATTATTTGTAGTAATTCCAAGATCATAACTTGTTCTTGTACCGTATTTAATATTGCCCGATAGGTTACCAGACCATACCTCTCCAAATGTAAGATTTAATCCCGCCAATGGGTTAAAACCATACTCTATTTTTTGAGTTTGAATCTCTTCAGCTCCATCTCTGTTAAGTTTCCAACCTTCATTGTAATTTGCTGAATATGCGTGGTCTAAAGAAATTCTTTTCGCAACAGAGCTAAGGAATGGTAATTTTTCTAATCCATCCCAAGTTATTCTCCAGTTCGGTCTTGGAATGTATTTGGCGAAATTTTTCATAAAGCTTAATTTAGACAACAGTGGAAAACTCTCGAAACCTTGGATGAAAGCATTTGATAAACTATTAGCCGGGTCACCTGAACTTGGATTATAAAGTTCACGAACTCTCTTTATTCCATTGTTTGCAAAAGAAAATAATAAAAATGGTGGGAATGATAAGAATGATCTTGAGATAGTTCCTGACGCATTTATGTTAGCTACCAATAAGTCTCCATTTTCATCAACCGTGAGAGTGGCACTTTTACTAAGTGACCATCCAACTTTCCAATTTAATTCTATTTTTGCTCCTTCCCAAAGAGGTCTGGAAGTCTTTAAATCTAAATTATTTTTTTGACTAAAATTATCACTGAGATTTGTATTTGGAGCAGCAACTCGGGGACCGGCATCATTAGATAAACCTAACATAAATAATCTGGTTGGACCTGCATTATCATTATAAAAAATTCCGAAAAAGTTATTGAAACCTGTACCTTGAGCTCTCAAACCTGATTTTGATAAAGTATTATCATTAGTAAAATTAGCAGTTATAGTTTCATAGTCAAATAAAACTGTTTTAAGGAAAATTTTTAAGTATGAAAATCCTGTTTCGAGTGGTGAAGGACCTGAAGGAGTTTGTACAGTATCCTGCAATTCACCAACTGTTGAGGTATCAGGATTTTGAAAATTAGTCGTCATCAAATTCCTGTTTTGGCTAACTAAGTTTTGCTGCTGATTTGATTCAGCAAAAAGTGGAGCAAAAAGTGCTTTAAGTCTAAAATTAAAACCAATGTTGGACCTATTATTAAAGCCCGCACTTCTTCCTAATTCTTCCTGTCTGAAGTCATAGTCCCACTGATATCCGGCAGAGTATCCTGCTGTTATTGAGAAGAACTTATTCAAGTCAAATATAGATGGTAATCTCGGATTAGTTCTTAAATCTAAAGTCTGTTGATACCTAAAGTCTTTTCCAAAAAATTTCTTCGTAAAAATATCTCTCCATATTTCACTTTCAGATCTTTCTTTACCAAATTCATCCAACTCAACATTAGCAAGAGAGGAACTAATATTTAAGTTATAACTCGTTGTCAAATTGATAAATCCACCTTCTGTCATTTTCCAATTTATTGTTGCACCTCGCTGAGTTGAAAAGTCTCTCGATACAGATTCTTCTGTTTCATTAAACTGATTTGTAACGGGATTAAAAGTTGGTCTTGATTTACTCGTATTTTTATTTCTTTTTACAGACAACGTCAGATTAAAACTCTGCGGGGAGAAGAAGATTTTTAAATTAGAATAGTCTTTGAACAATGCAAAGAAAGTTCCTAAAATCGGGATATCAATAGGTTGGAAATAATAATCAGGGCTTAAATTTAACGCATAATTTGCATTAAAATTCCAAACCCAATTGATGGACTTTTCAATTGAAGGACTTCTGGAGTATGTCTTATTATAATTAACACCAAAAGTAAGAGAATTAAAAGTATCTCTGATTAGCCACCAGGATGAAGGAATTTTTATTTTAATATTGGAAGCAGACCAAGTGTCAGAGATACTCTCTGTTTCTGTTTCTTCTCTTATTTGTTGAGGTGTTTTTGCTCTTCCTGTGGTATCTGAATTATAAATTTCTTCCTGACGCTTTACTGCTTCATCAACTTTAACATCGGTGTTTGGTAAATATAGAGGTTTACCAATTTGCTCTGTGTGTGAATAGTTAATTCTGAAATTACTTTCCGGGAGAGAAATTGGAATAATTTTCAAGAGATTGAAATCAGTTGAAAGTGACCAGTTTGTATTGTCAACACGGGAGCCAAATCGTTCTGAAAGTCTGTGAAAGTATGGATCTTTTTTGCTATAGGTAAAATTCACAGTTAATAAGTCAGCAAGTTTTAAAGACGTGTTAATACTATAAGCCCAACCGGGAGAATCCTCAGCACCAACAACACGCAACTCATTAACCCATAATTGCCCTGACAAATCTCCTTGATTAAAATTATTATCAAGATTGAAAACGCCTACAGAGAAAAATTTGATTTGCGTTAGTGACGGATTGCCTTTAAATGAATAAAAATCAAATGGTTTACCTTCAACCGGGAATTTCTTATCAAGATTAGCAGAATCAAGTTTAGTCTGTTTTATTGCTGTTATTTTTTCAAAATCAATTGTAATTTCGTTCCAACCTGGTAAAACGGGTTTACGGTATTCATAGTAATTGTTGGTATCTGTTCCGAATCTGAAAAATACCTCTGATGAATAATTAAATTTTCCACTTAAAGTATCATTATAAGATATTGAACCGGGGATATTATTCTTATCACCGTGAATAAACAATTTCATTTGTTTGTAATTAAAAACATCTAATGGTCTGAATAAATATTTAACAGCTTCCCTGTTCTGACCATCAGGCAAACCGTTGAATATTAAATTTAATGATTGTTCATTTCTTAAAATATTCTCATCCGGTCTTGTTCTATCTCTCTCCTGAAAAACTCCCGGAGGACTTGAGTATTCAGGATTTTCTTCCACACTAACTACTGAAACAGATAGTACTGTATCAGTTTTATTTAATTTTTGCCACTGACTACCGACTAAATTAAAATCCGTGATTCTATAATGAACCATTTTATTGACACCAGTCAAAAAGACTCTTATGAATTCTATATTCGAAAAAGTAGCATCACCAATATTTTTTTGGAAATCTTTCAAAGGAATTCTGAATAAAAACCAGTTATATTCAGTAAGTCCGCCACCAGCTACAAAAGGATTTCTGGAAGCAACAGTATCTAATGGAATTTCATATCTGAAGAAACTTGTTGCGTTATCAAGGTTGCCATTTCTGTTCAAATCTTCTGTATCCGGAATCCTTCCAATATCTGTCAATATTGCATTTCCTTGAGTACCGTTAATATTAAAGTAATCAAAAAGATTAGGAGGATTGCCTCTTAGAAAGAAAAAGTTATCACCTGAAGGATCGGATTTTGTACTCTGATATTCTATTTTTTCCTGATCATCAAAAAAACCATCTAATCCTGTATCTTCTTTGCCTTCTGTATCTATCGCATCATTTCTATCTTTATCCTCCGTATCCAATCTATTATTCGGAATAACATCTTCACTAATTCTTCCTAAATCTATATACATTTTGGCGTTCGGATCAGCTTCCAAAACCTGCATCCAGAATTCTATAAACTCTATATTTTCCTGATCAAGATTACTTGCAGTTGATGAAAGAGCCTTCATATTTCCACCCCAGACTTTAGATCTATCAGTCAAATTAGGATTCCAATTATAAGTTCCGGGAGTATCTGGCATAAAAACCATATCCATAACTGTAACATTATAATCCGAACGGGCAACTTGTTTTCTGTCACCATAAATTTGTTGAACCGTAACATTCGATGGAGTTTCATTAAACCAGAATGTTTTTCCTTTGTAAGGCATTTTTTCAGCCCTGGTTAAATTTGGCAAAGTAATAAGAGAATCAGGAGCGCTTAAATCTCGCCACGAAGTATATGAAACGCCAATTGGTATTGTTCTTTTTGCTCCTTCAAAATCATCAATATAAGCGATGCTTTTCCCACCATCAGATGCTATTGTACTTTTCTTTGTATTTGGATCCGGATTCATATAAGCAAATTCACCAGTGAAACTAAAAGTTGACATCTCCCTTGTTGAAAAAACTTTATCTATTGAACGTGTAATAAATGGTAAATCAGCAGATGTATTAAAATCTAAACCATAAATTGTATTACTTAACGGCTCTTCGCCAATTCTAACTTTATCGCTTAAGGTCTGTTGATTCAAATTCAATACAGAAAATCCAAGATTAGTCTTTTTAGAGAATTCATATATTCCTCTTGCGCCCAATAATGTTTTAGAGGCTAATTGGAAAAGGTCATTTTGTTCATAGGTAATTCTTAGATTAGCACCCGGAACTAAAGCAGCACTATTCGTAATTGTAAGTTGACCGCTATTGTAATCTACTCTATAATCAACACCTTCTTTTAATGGTCTGCCATCCAAAGTAACTTTAACAGAGTTTTCTACTAAATTAAATCCCAGTTGATAGCTTGCGGATGAAGAACCTGAACTTTTTCCAGCAAGAACCCATTTAT